>Ga0123335_1000758_pt1 | contig 54687 bp, 51 predicted proteins | sample BiotimSIPDNA_2_FD_89707 | JGI IMG/M metagenome (GOLD analysis project Ga0123335, IMG submission 89707) | Anaerobic biogas reactor microbial communites from Washington, USA - Biogas_R2 time_0 SIP DNA | ecosystem: Engineered > Bioreactor > Anaerobic > Unclassified | place: Washington, USA...
CAAAAGAAAAGGTATAGATGTTGATGGATATTCTGTTGAATTGATTTCGCTGTGCCAGCATCACCGGCATCATAAATACGATCCATGAAAGATTTGAAAAGTAAAACAGAAAAACGGTTTTAGAATGAAAAAGGAACAGAACTGAGCGGGAATCCAAAAAACGCCACAATCCAACACAAATCAGCATAAAACCATAGGAGGTGATTCTCCACCCGGTTTTTTGGGTTATGAGCAGATAAACAGAGAAAACAATCAGAACAATACCGCAAAAAACAAGCAGAACACAGATAATAAAAGTCAGGAGATCCTTTTTAAGCTGGTTTATCACGAGATTCTCTTTTGGACCAACCAAGAACTTGACCGTGTGGTTGCGGACGCTCTGATATACCGGCATAATAACGACACGAATCTCTTTGCCGGCATATTCTCGGAGTATCGGAACCGTGGCCCAATTACAACCGGGCGTCTTAATGATTTTGCGGCATTCCGGGCACTCCATTCTGAATATGCACATATCGTCCACATATACCTGCACATATTCATGTAACAGATAAAAGCTTAAAGAAGTATCCTGAGTGATATCGTGTGGAATAGAAAAGGTATACTCTCCTACGACTCCTATGGGAGTGCCCGACTGCATTTTCTCTTCAAAGGAATAGTCATTGATTTGAAAGAGGTTCTGAGCGGGACGGATTTCCTGTACCTTGTTTTTATCAGATAACAAAGTGTGTACAAAAAGTACAGAGAAAAGGATTACTGTTAAAGCAATCAAAAAAATCTGCGTTATACGAAACCCTTTTTTGAGCTTGTCTTTCATAGTTTCCCTCCTCAAGGAATACTTACAAAGAACGACATCTCAAACTATATATAGTTTAAAACATCGAGCGTAACAAAAGCGTAACTTTACCCGGATATTTATTCGTGCGTGTTCGCTGCAATCACTTACTCCCCGATTACCTCAAGCGTAATCAGCTCGCTTTCGAAGCCGTTCGCAATATGCAGCTTAATCCCGTTTTCGGAGAGGTCTGCGCCGGAGCGTGTATGTGAGCGTCGGGTATTGTCAAAATAAACGCGGTAGTCACGGTCGATATCGACTCCGCGCGGGAAAACCGTCACCTCACGTCCGTCAAAGCCGGGCAGCGTGAAATATCCGATCGTGTCGCGGCTGTTGTCATCGGCGGCAAGCTCAAGGATAACGTAACAATTCTTCTCTATGTCAAGCGTATCAGGGGTATGATGGTATATTTTCGCGTCCGGCAGATACGGCCGTATGAAACTCTTGTACAGATCGGTGCTGTGGCGGATGAACTCGAAGACCTGACTGTTCATCTCAGCGTCCTTCGGTCCGAAAACGTTGAGCGATATATGACCGAACATCGCATTTCTCATCTGAAAATCAAGCGATGCATAGGCATGCGAACCCATCCCTCCGACGAGACGGTCAACTCTGTCCGGCGGCAGAGCCATAGTCATGCCGTTGGTGATTTTGAGCGAGCGCGGGGCCTTCTGCCAGTCTGAAACCCACGAATGGTTGAAGTTATAGACATGAGCCAGATCGGTACGTCCGCCGCCGCCCGCGCAGTTTTCGAAGATAACTTTCGGAAAGCGTTTTTTCAGATTGTTGTAGAGCGTATGAACTCCTTCCATCTGACGCAGCGACATACATTCCCGGCGGCCGTCGGGCGATTTTGCAGTATGGAAATATTCGGCAGACGAGACATTATAATCAACGCGGAACAGATCAAGATGATAGTCGGTGATTACACGCGCGATCTGCTCCTCACACCATGCCAAAGCGTCGGGATCGGCGAGGTTGATGAACCCATCGGAGCGTTCGCCGCAGCTGCGAATGCTGAACCAATCGGCGTGCTCGGTGTATGCCTTGCTGATCGAACCGATGCGCTCAACCTCCATCCACATTCCGAACCCCATGCCGAGCTCACGACAGTATTGCTCAATCTCTTTGAGCCCGTTCGGATAGCGGTCGGGATCGAAATACCAGTCTCCGACCCTCTTTCCCCATTGATTTTCCCTATGCGGCGGGCTGTACCAGCCTGCGTCGATAATGAATAGCTCGGCACCCGCGCGGGCAAGCTGCTCCATATACTGCTTGGTCGTATCAACGAGCATATCGTGCTCAGGTCCCATCCCCGAACCGACATAAAGCGCGTTTCTTGCTTCGGGAAGATTGAGCACCGAGCGGCGGATATGGCTGTGCATTGCGTTTACGGCATCGTCGAGGTCTCCGCTTATCATACCGATATGTATGGCAGGCGTGACGAACGTTTCCTTGGGACGGATTACAATCAGCGGCTTATAGGAATCGACCTCCAGCGAATAAGCAAGATATGTGTCGGCGGAGTCGCGGTACGCCTTGTAATCGAAGGAGAAGGAGTAACCTGCGCTGTGAGCAAGCTGACCGATCATTGTGGTTCCCATGAGCCTGTTTTGCAGTATGAACATCGGGTGACGGTAGCGATCGCGCCCGTATCTGCCGCAAAAAGTATGGACATCGGTGTGCAGCGGATGCCATACAAAATCACCTTCGTGCCCCCAACGGTCGTCGTCGAAGTAGCCAAGACGGTAGAAGGAATCATTCTGACGCTCCGGAGTCAGGTGGGGGATATTCATCGTTTCGATACCGCCGCTTATGATTGCGAGCGAGCTGACCGCCGCGTCATGCTCCCCCTCGTTTGCAATCTCCAGCCAACGTGAAAACACCGGCGAGCCGTCAAGCAAAGTGTGAACCTTGATGATAATTTTTTTATCGGAACATTTCAGAGTCACGACCGCGTGCGTGTGACCGTCCTCATCGGAGGAGGAAAAACCGATGTATTCAAGGCCCATATTGCAGTATTCCCCGTCGATATCGAGCTTAAAAGCCTGCGGTTCGGCGAAATGCGCGGGATGCAGACGTGAGGTGTAGTTCTGAAGCACGTTGAGAGGATACCCCGCACAGTTCCATCCGCGGGCCATAAGAGCTCCATCCGTGAAGGATTCTTCGTATACAGTGAGTCCCGTACGATAGCAAAATACGGGTTCCGCGTCGTTTTGAACGTAGACATTGCGGTATTCGGTGTTACATGTATTCATGGAGTTATCCTTCTTTCTTGATACGTGGATCGTGAGTTTATGACCTGTCCCGGGAAATAAACCAGTTTCAAAGGTAGTAAAAACATGATGAAATCAAACTAACATGAAGGACGAGGTTCAAAATCATGGCTGGAGTAAAAACAGGAATGAGTGTTCCTTTATGAGTTATTACTTTTACTGCTCCAATCTATATTCCATTCTACGTAATTGTTCTGTCATACCGCAGTTTTCATAAAAAGCAATCGCATCTTTATTAAATCCCCAAACGCCAAGCTCAATCAATTTACATTTCTTTGCTTGAGCAATTTCTTTGCAGCACTCAAACAGTCGTTTTCCAATTCCGTTTCTTTGGTGTGACTTTAAGACACAAATATCATCAATATGAAAGCAGTCAAAGTCGATGTATGTTGAGTGATTTCTGTAAGACACAACCCAAGCAAAAGCATATCCTACCACCTTGCCATTATCTGTTTCGGCAATGAAAACCGTGTGCTTTGGATTATTCAATCTCTCTTGGAATGATTCTTTTGTAAAGTAGCGTGCTTCTGTTTTGAATAAATCCGGTCTGCCGTAATGATGCAAATCGGCAATCTCTTTTTGAAGTGGGCGGATACGCTCACAATCTTCTATGACCGCCGTTCTGATATTTATGTTCATTTTTTTATTCCTTTATGAATATATCATGTGTGTGGTGAGAGTAACTGTCCTGCCCCCATTGATTGTACCAGGGACAATGTTAGAAAATGAGCATATGCCCGACGCTGCAAAGGCGGCGGCATCCGAGTCAACGCCGCAGCCGGCGATTATAAGAACATGCAGCAGAAAATTCCGAGCAACAGGGCGCAAGGAGCTTTGTTTTTATTTCAACATCCCTTGCGATACGCTTCGTTGATAAAGCGCGTCATATTCACCGCGCATGCTGCGGTAAGCGAATTTTCCTCTCTGCCGGAGACTGCGTTCATAAAATGTGTCAGCTCAAGAACGAACGCGCTTTTCTCAGCCGGCGGGATTTCGATAACCTGATATTCCGAAGTATGCAGAACTATACGGTCGGGGCGCTCCACGCGCATGTAGCCTTCGTCGCCCAAAAAGGTCAGCGTAAGGTCACGGTAGCAGAATATACCCTTTACCGCATACATCCCCTCGAGCAGCGCGGTGACACCGTCACCGTAGTCGGCGCAGATTGCAAAAGCGTCCTCCTTCTCCCAGCCAAACCGGTGGCTCACCTTTGCATACAGCACACCGACCGGATTTCTGCCGGTTATATAGCTGATGAGATCGAAATCATGCACCGACAGCTCATACATCGCACCGGTATGCTGAATCCATTCCGCTTCGGGACGAGGATTGTAGGCCTGTTGTTTTGTCGACGTGATATGCATAAGCCTGCCGATCTCGCCGATATGCTTTTTTGCCTCTATGAATATCGGCTCGAACCGCATTTTGAAACCGACAGCAAGCGTCAGGCCCTTCTTCGCGGCGAGCGCGTCGAGCTCCTCGCCTTGTTCGGTAACCAGCGTCAGCGGCTTTTCGCAGAACACGTTGAAACCTCGTTCCAACAGGCGCTTTGTCACCTTGTAATGTGCGGACGGAGGAGTTGTAACACTGACTGCGTCAAGGTTCTCGGGCAGCGCCTCAAGATCGGCAGTATATCCGCAGCCGACGCTTTTTGCAAGCGCCGCTGCTTTTTCTTCAATCAGGTCGACAACACAGACCACCTCCGCGCCCGCAGCTTTCCATGAATTGGCGCGAGCGCGGCCGATGCCGCCGCATCCGACTACAGCCACTCTGAACATGCCTTGTCCTCCTCAAACCAATAGATTCTTTACGTAGGCCAGATTGTGTGCCATGCCCACCTCCGGTTCCGGCAGATCTGCCGGATACCAGTATTTCTCATATTCGTCGCTGATATATCCCGTATAGCCGATTTCCTTCAACACCGGAATCACGGCCGTCCAGTTAACGGTACCATCGCCCATCAGACAGGATGTCTTTTTAAGCGGTGTACGTGACTCAAGCTTCCAGTCTTTAATATGCACATGCGAAATGTATCGGGCGGCGCGGCGGACAGCGTCCGCTCCCGTCTCTGCTCCGGCAAGCTCGACCCATGCGTAGTCGAACAGCATGCCGACGTTGTTCATGTTTACATCGTCGATCAGTTTGATACAGTCCCGGACGCTCATTGTGAGTGAGCCGATGTGGGTTTCGACACACAAACCGACGCCAAGTGCGGCGGCATAACGGGCGACCTCTTGCAGCCCGGTGACGGTATAGCTCCAAACATCGTTGAACCATACACCCGCCTGATTATATGGCTCTACACCGCCGTAAACGCGGATCAGCGGGCAATCAAGCAGACAGGCGATCTGAGCGACGCGGCAGAGATTGGCAATAACACTCTCGCGCTGCGCGGGCATAAAGTTCTGGTAATACGAGGTCAGGCAGGAAAACTCCATACCCTCATGGTCGGCCGCAAGCCGGATGTTCCTGACTTCCTCATCGGTGATGCTCTCGCTGTCGATCTGCCCGTTGTTTGCGACCCGCACCTCGACACCGTCAAACCCTAAGTTCTTAAAAAGTTTTATCGCCCCGTAGATGTCAAGATTCGGTGTCCCCATTGTGTGACCGGAATATTTTATGCCTTTGTTCATGTAAGCTGCTCCTTTCATCGCCCAATTTACTTTAATCTATTATTCCAACTTTGAAATCGCCCTTTTTGTTAATCTGATTCTATCATGTTTTTATAGACTTTGCAACTGGTTATTTTATCAGGGGAAGGCGAAAGTACCAATACAGAAAAAGAAAATGTGATCTTTCTGCCCCAAATAACAGGGAGAAGATCACATTTTCCGCCGCTTGCTGACTTATATTATGCTTTCCAAACTGCCTTGAATATGTTTTTGAGATTTGGAGTGGTTCCATACATCAGAACGCCTACACGGTAGATCTTAGCAGACAAAACGCCAATACCGACGGTAGCGCCGATAAGGATTATAATGGAGATGGCGACCTCATACAAAGGCACTGTACTCATACAGATTCTTGTAAACATAGCCATCGACGATGTGAATGGGATATAAGAGCATACAGTCATGAGTGTATTATCCACATCACTCGAACTCATCGAGAATATCACAACAATAAATGCGAAAATAAACAGGAAGGTAATTGGCATAACCGCAGTGTTGATATCTTCAAGCTTGGATACTGTGGAACCGATTGCGCCGTACATAAAGGCATAGATAAGGAACCCCAGCACAAAGAACACAAGCATATACACAAGCAGTTCAAGCGGAATGTTGAAGATGGACTCGATAATCATATTGTCTTCCCAATGGGACTTATTGACGTTATAAAAAACAAATGCCGAACCAAATATTGCAACAATCTGAATAAAACCTGCAATACAGGATGCAATAACCTTACCAAACATCATAGAGGTCGGCTTTGCACTGGTAATCAGCAACTCCATGGCACGGGAACTTTTCTCGGTTGCCACATTGGTTGCCACCATCTGACCGTACAGCAGGATGACCATATACAAAGCAAAAATCATTATGTAAGTATAAAAGAAGTTTTGCATCTGATCCTTGCCGAGACTCTCAACATTGCTTTTGATTTGAATGCTCATAATGTCAGTGATCTCTTCAACAGACATACCGCCTTTTATCATTGCATTCATTTGATAAATATGCTGCAGGACACCGGTGACGATTTTGGTGTTCATATCATACATCGAAAGGTTATCCACATAGTATGTAAAGGAAGCGGGTCCGGTCATCACGACGGCGCACTCTGCATCGCCGGATGTAATCTTGTCCTTGATTTTGCTGACTTCCTCATCCGTGATCTGCACATCATAATTCGCAAAGGATGCGGAGAAGGTTTCTCGTACCATATCCGCTTGTACAGCATCATCAACCTTTACAAGCATAACGGAAACATCAGCAGAGGCATCGCTCGTTTTAAACAAGGCCGAAATGCGAGGGAAAAACATGACGACGGCAATGAGCAGCATAATAAATACCGTAGATCCGATAAACACCTTATTCTTTAAATAATGCTTGAGCTCGAATCTCAGTATGGTTCCAAACTCTTTCATCGCTTAGCCCTCCTTTACAGCATCGCCTGCGTACTCAACGAATATGTCATTGAGCGACGGTTCAAATACCTTAACCTCGTCAATATCGTAGTGTTCAACAAGACGAGTCATAGCGGCTTTCTTTTCAGAGGCATCAGCAAGACGAATCATTAAATCGCCGCTTTCCATCACAGTGCAAGAAGAACCGAAGTCGGATACAATGGCATCGGGAGCTTCTGTGCGAACAACCAAGCGGTCACGGGGATAGTCACGCTTAATGTTGTACAAATTTCCGTGCAGGGAAACTACACCGTTGTTCAGGATGGCAATGCTGTCGCAGAATTCTTCGATGTAGTTCATCTGATGGCTGGAGAACAGCACGATTTTGCCCTCTGCAATCTGCTCCTTAACCACATCCTTCAGGAGCATCGCATTGATAGGGTCAAGACCGGAGAAAGGTTCGTCTAAGATGATGATATCGGGATCGTGGGCAAGGGCTGTAATAAGCTGAATCTTCTGCTGATTCCCCTTGGACAGTGTATCGAGCCGCTTGTTGCGATACTCGGTCATATCGAGTCTTTCGAGCCAGTAGTCGATTGACTGTACAGCTGCCTTACGGCTCATCTCTTTCAGCTCGGCAAAATATGTAAGCTGGTCAATGATGATTTTTTTCGGATACAGACCTCTTTCTTCGGGAAGATAACCGATGCCGATTTTGTCATAATCGATGGGCTGACCGTCGATCAGTATTTCACCGCTGTTTGCGGGAAACACATCCATCAAAATCCGGATAGAAGTGGTTTTGCCCGCACCGTTTCTGCCGAGAAGACCGAAAGCTTCACCGCTTTCCGCCTCGAAAGAAACTCCGGTGAGGACTTTTTTCTCACCAAAAGATTTTACTATGTTTCTCAGTTCCAATCTCATCTTTATTTCTCCCGAGCAGTTATTTTATGCTGATGCAGCATGTGCGGATGACAGTCTTGGTTACATAATATGCAGGGCAGTAGAATAAAAACTATTCCAACGCTCGTTTTTAAGATTCAATTATTTTCTGTCTTCTTTATACTTATACATAGTCAATTATAAGGACGCCTTGTAAAATCTGATACCGCTTTGATGTCAAATATAAGTTAAAAATGTTGATCTTCGCAGCAATGTTGCCGGTTGTGTTTTTTTGATCAGTTATTTCTACAGACAAGATGATTGTTGGTTCTGAACTCAATAATTATTAAATTGTTCCCTTACCTCTTGAAGATCCCCTTATTGTGTGATATTATTTAGAGGAACGGTGACTAAGAGAATGAAGGATTTCAATGACTCGTCTATAGAGAAAAAATGAGATTCCGATAAGAGGGGAGATCACAATGAAGATTGATTTGATTCTGATTTTGGAATTGATTGGTACCATAGCTTTTGCAATATCGGGCGCGACGGTTGCGATTCAAAGCAAAATGGATATTTTGGGTGTCTCCATATTGGGAATGACAACGGCGGTGGGCGGCGGCATTATCAGAGATGTTGTCTTGAATATAACGCCGCCATCTGCATTTCAGCGACCGATTTATGCGATTACGGCACTCGTCATATCCTTAATGACATTTTTGCCGGCAATTCGAAAAAAAATAAATGTAGACAGTTGGGCTTATTGGTTTATTGATTCTCTTGGTCTTGCTGTTTTTACAATTGTAGGAGCTTTAGCAGGAGTTCCCAGCGGGAATGCTTTTCTGATTATTTTCGTCGGCAATATTACCGGTGTGGGCGGAGGAGTTCTCAGAGATGTTTTTGCCAACAGGAATCCGGCTATTTTTCATGAAAACTTCTATGCCACAGCTTCTTTAATAGGAGCAATTCTTTTTGCTTTATTGTATCAATCAAACCAATATGCAGCTTCTATTCTCAGTGGAGTCGTAATTTTTGCACTCAGAGCTTTCGCTGCTACATATAAATGGAATTTACCGAGAGCAAAATAGGGGAGAATGCATATGAGCATAGCAAGTGACAGATCCGTCGTCCGCGAACTGGCACGGCGTTACATGGAAATCGCCCTGTCTGAGCGATATGTGCGCATGAGACAGCGTTTTCGTGACAGCAACGACCTGAAAATAGTGAGACCTCCCGCCTTAATCGAGGAGATCCCATGGCATGAGATGAATTACGAGGGTGCCCTTGACTGTGTTTGTGAGGATGCCTTTCTCCGGGACATGGAATACAGTCTGCGGACAGCGCTTCTGCGTGACAGATATCTTGCCTGCGATCACTTCATCGAGCCTGTCTGGGTGGTGAACAAATCCTACAGCTCAACCGGCATGGGGTTTGAGGTAAACGATGAGCGGCTGGCTGTGGATGACCGAAACCATATTGTTTCCCACTCCTATAAGGACGTGCTTGCCGACGACGCGGCGCTGGAAGCCTATCACGACCCGGTAATCACCGCCGACCCCGAGGGCGACGCCGCCCGTGTTGCCCGGGTCGAGGAGATACTCGGCGGTATTATGCCGGTGGAGCTGCGGGGCAATTATATCTATTACGCGCCCTGGGATCAGATAGCCAGGCTTCGCGGCGTCGAGCCGATATGCATCGACATGTATGAGCGTCCGGAGCATCTGCACAAAATCATCGGTCTCTTTACCCGCGCCATGACCTGCCAGATGGATCAGATGGAGGCACTGGGGCTTTACGACCCACGGGGTATCAGCCTTCACTGTACTCCCAGATATGTAACACCTCCCCGGCAGACAACCGACGTATCCGAGGATCATTACGGCTGCCGGGATATATGGTTCCGCACGATGGCTCAAATGTTTTCCATGGTCTCCCCGGCGGCGCATTATGAGTTCGACATAGCTTACAGCCTGCCCCTCGCCGAGCGCTGCGCCTACACCTACTACGGCTGCTGCGAGCCGCTTCACGACCGACTCGATGTCGTCATGCGCTATCCCAATCTGCGCAAAATCGGTGTGACGCCTTGGGCTGACCTGGAGGCAAGCGCCGAAGCCATCGGCAATCGATATGTGCTCTCGCGCAAGCTCAATCCCGCCCATGTTGCACTGACCGCCGACCCGGATGTCATACGCGCAGAGATCAGCGAGACTGCCCGGATCTGTCTGAAATACGGCTGTCCCTGTGATATTACACTCAAGGACATCAGCACCGTGGGTTACGACCCGCGCAATCTCATGATCTGGGCAAAGACAGTGTCAGAAGTGCTGGACGAATACTACGGAGCAGACTGATCAGAGGGCAGCTTTAGAATATGCAAAAACATGAGATTTCATGTAAAATAGAAAGCAAGAAATGTTAATTTTCTGAAATACGGGCTTGCAGTATTGACTTTCAGGCAGCCTATGATATAATAAGCTGTAATTTGACCATGATGAAGAGAGTATTGCATACCACTCATTCACAGAGAGCCGTGGGAGCTGAGAACACGACAATGAGATATGCAGGAAAAACACTTCGGAGTCTGCGGAAGAAAGCCTGAGGGTGATTAGAACCGCACGTTCATCGCGTAACGATGCAGTTGAGTGGGCCGTTTGCGCGGCCAAATTGGGTGGTATCGCGGAAGTATGCCTTTCGTCCCATACAGGGGACGAAAGGCTTTTTGTTTCCGTTCCCTCAAGTCTGTGCATCATGTCAATGAAAAATATTTCTATGGAGTGTAAAATCATGTTAAGAACACACACCTGCAACGAACTCGGTATTGACCAGATCGGTCAGAGAGCAACTCTCACCGGCTGGATCGAAACTGTCCGCGACCATGGCGGAGTCATTTTTGTAGATCTGCGCGACCATTACGGCGTGACGCAAATTGTTTTCAACGACGATTCCATGATCGCAGGAATGTCTAAGGAGACCGTCGTTCTTGTCGAGGGAATCGTCACCAAGAGAGACGAGGAAACCGTCAACTCCAAGATCGCAACCGGACTCGTCGAGATTCGCGTCGATCAGATTGAGGTGCTCGGTCCCTGCCGGTTCGGTCTTCCTTTTGAGATAGACACATCTACGCAGACGCGCGAGGAGATACGCCTCAAATACCGCTACCTCGACCTGAGAAACCCCAAGATTCACGACAATATCGTTCTGCGCTCGAAAATACTTTCTTATCTGCGCAATCAGATGGAGGCGATGGGCTTTTTGGAGATTCAGACTCCGATACTCACCGCATCCTCTCCCGAGGGTGCACGTGATTATCTCGTCCCCAGTCGTAAGCACAAGGGCAAGTTTTACGCTCTGCCCCAGGCTCCCCAGCAATTTAAACAGCTTCTGATGGTGTCGCGTTTCGACCGCTATTACCAAATCGCGCCCTGCTTCCGGGATGAAGATGCCCGTCAGGACCGCTCTCCCGGAGAGTTCTATCAGCTTGACTTCGAGATGGCTTTTGCGACACAGGAGGACGTGTTCGAGGTGGCCGAGACCGTCTTATACAACACCTTTGATAAGTTTTCACATAAAAAGGTTTCCAAGCCTCCATTCCTTCGAATGACCTATGCCGATGCCATGCTCAAGTACGGCTCGGATAAGCCCGACCTCCGCAACCCGCTGATCATTCAGGATCTGACAGACTTCTTCGCAAAGCACGAGTTCCTGAATATCAACGGAAGGACCGTTCCATTCAAGAACAAGCTGGTTCGCGGTATCGTTGCAAACTATCTCATTAAGAAAGATGGCGAAGGCGACGGAAAGAAGGCTTTTGAAAAAGCGATAGACGCTTACTCCAGGAGCATCGGAATGAGGTTCGGCTGCGGGTATATAACACTGGAGGAGGGTGAGTTCAAAGGTCCCATCGCCAAGTTCTTTACCGAGGAACAGAAGGCAGAGATCAGTGAGCTTTGCGGAATGAAGGAAGGCGATTCTCTTTTCTTCATCAGCGACAGCGCCTCGATCATCAACAAGCTTGCCGGCGAGATGCGGACCTGGCTGGGCAAAGAGCTCGGACTTACAAAGAACGATTCCTTTGAGTTCTGCTTTATTACCGACTTCCCCATGTATGAGCTCAACCCCGATACCGGAAAGATTGACTTCACGCATAACCCCTTCTCTATGCCTCAGGGAGGTATGGACGCGCTTATGAATAAGGACCCTCTCGAGATCTTCGCTTACCAGTATGATATCGTCTGTAACGGTGTAGAGCTTTCTTCCGGCGCAGTTCGCAACCATGATTCCGACATCATGAAAAAAGCCTTCGAGATAGCAGGTTACGATGAGAGCGTTCTGAAGGCAAAGTTCGGATCCCTCTACAATGCGTTCGCTTACGGTGCGCCTCCTCACGCAGGCATGGCTCCCGGTGTGGACAGAATGGTGATGCTGATTGCCGAGGAGGAAACCATTCGCGATGTGATCGCATTCCCGCTTAACGGAAACGCGCAGGACCTTATGATGGGCGCTCCCGGTGATGTGACCGAGCAGCAGCTCCGCGAGGTCCACATCAAGGTAAGAGACTGAATCAACTCAAATGACAAAGGAGCCCTGAATATGCTAATGGATACAGAGACTCTTCGCAAGCTTGAATTGCTCAATCAGCTCAGGCTTACCGAAGAGCAAAAAAACAGCGTCCTCGCGTTTTTTGAGGAAAGAGCTGCCGACGAGGCTTTGCTTGACGCTGTCGATACGGCAGAAGTAAAGCCCATGGTTCACGTTATGCCTGTTATGACCGTTATACGCGAGGATATCGTCTCTCAGCCCTTCTCACGCGAGGATATTCAGCGCGGCGCCCCCGAAACAGACGAGGGCTATTGGTGCGTTCCCCGTGTGGTTGAATAAAGAGGTACAGACATGAAGCTTTATACAGTTAAAAATCAGGTTTATAATGATCGCGTGGTCGTCGCAGACGATATGATACTCACAACCGAACATCCCACCTCAGCCGGGTCCCGTATGCTTGAGGGCTATGTCAGTCTCATCGGCTCCGAAGCACTCGGTTGTTTAACCGCCGCGGGTTATGTTCTCGGCGGGAAGACGCAGGTGGGCGAGTTTGCCATTGACCTTGTTGGCGAGACCTCCAAGGACGGAGCCATATACAAAGACGGCAAGGCTGTCAACGCTGCCGCTTGTGTCCTGCTTGCAGATGAGGCATGCGTCGCCCTTACCCTTGACGTCAACGGCTCGGTACGCCGCGCTGCTGCTCAAAGCGGACTTTGCAGCGTAAAGCCTACCTACGGCACCGTATCACGCTACGGCACCATCCCCGTTGCCTGTTCAGGCGATACGGTCAGCCTGATGGCACGCAATACCGGAGAATGCCGCAATGCGCTGAATGTGATCCGCAGCTGCGATCCCAAGGACGGCACCTGCATTCCCGAGTCCATGCGCAACGAAAAGACCGCCCCGGTGAAGCGCGTTGCCGTGATCGCCTCTTTGATGCGTGATGTTGACGCCGAAGTCAATCGGGCGATCACGGCGGCTGCAGCCGCCCTCACCGATGCGGGAATTGAGGTCATCACGATCGATGACAGCGTGATCTGCACATCCCGCCCTGCCTGGAACATTCTGATGTGCGCCGAGCTTTGCAATAACGTATCCCGTTACGACGGAGTCAGCTTCGGACATCGCGCCGAGAGTTTCAGCGGAATCGACGAGCTCTATACCAACAGCCGCACAGAGGCTTTCGGAGACCTGCTGAAGGCTGCCGTCATTTACGGCTCGGAGACCCTTTCCGCGAACAACTATATCAAGGTCTATGACAAGGCACTCCGCACCAGAAGAGTTATCGTCGAGGCTTTTGCTGCGCTCTTTGAGAAGTTTGACGCGCTGCTCATGCCCGCTTGTTCAACCATGGCTTACACCGAGAAGATGCTCAAAGAGACTCCCCGCCTGGTATTCGACGAGAATCTCTATACCGCGCCCGCTTCAATCAGCGGTCTGCCGGCAATAGTTTCGGGCGGAATACAGCTGGCAGGCCCCGCTTTCAGCGAAAGCACTTTGCTTGATACCGCCGCAATCATCGAGAAGGGAGGACAGGTGATATGAGATACGAGACAGTCATCGGACTGGAAGTTCATGTCGGGCTTTCCACAAACTCAAAGATTTTCTGTTCCTGTTCGGCACAATCATACGGCGCAAAACCCAATACTCACATTTGTCCCGCCTGCTGCGGTATGCCCGGAATGCTTCCCGTAGTAAACCGCCGCGTGGTTGACTTTAGCATGAAAGCCGGAATGATGCTCAACTGCACCATCAACCGAGTGACCACCTTTGATAAAAAATCCTATTATTATCCCGACCTTCCTGCCTCTTACCAGACCACACAATGGTTCGCCCCCATTGCCGTCAACGGCTTTGTGGAGATTGAGACCTCCGCCGGCAAGAAAAGCATTCGCATCAAGCAGATACACATGGAAGAAGACGCGGGAAAGCTGATCCACGATATCCGGGAGGATACCACTCACATTGACTTCAACCGTTCCAGCGTTCCGCTGATCGAAATAGTAAGTCAGTCCGACCTGTCGAGTGCGGAGGAAGCGGAAGCATATCTTGAGCGTCTCAACATTCTGCTCCGTTTCGCCAAAGTATCCGAGTGCGAGATGGCTCATGGTACCATGCGCTGTGACGTGAACTTATCGGTCCGACCCGAGGGCAGCGACAAGCTTGGTGTCCGTACCGAAATGAAAAATATGAACTCAATCGAAGCCATCAAACGCGCCATCGAGTATGAGACTGCAAGACACATCGACGCCCTCGAGAACGGCACTGAAGTGCTGATCCAGGAGACTCGCCGCTGGGACGACCTTTCGGGTAAGAGTTACGCTATGAGAGGCAAGGAGACCGCGGGAGATTACCGTTATTTCCCTGATCCCAATGTGATGCCCGTAGTCATTGACGATGCCTGGTTAAACGCAGTCAGAGACTCGCTTCCCGAGTTTCCCGAGGTAAAGAGAAAGCGCTATATAGACGAGCTGGGTTTAAACGATTACGACGCCGACCAGCTGATCAAGAGCATTGCTTTGTGCGAGTGCTTTGAGTCCGCTTATGCGGTATGCAAGAGCGCAAAGGACGCCGTAAACTGGATGACATCCGAGGTCATGAGTGAGCTGAACGCTCGCGATATGACCTATGATATGCTTTCTGTAAACGGAGAAACGCTGGGCAAGCTCATCCTTCTCGTTTCAGACGGAGAAGTCGGACGTGCAAACGGCAGGAAGATTCTTTCCGCTATGTTTGAAGACAAAAACATCGACCCCAAGACGTATGCCGAGCAGAACGATATGATCGTTTCCCATGACACGGAGCTTATCGAGCAAACCGTCCGGACGATCGTTGCTTCCAATCAAAAGGCGGTTGCTGATTATAAAAGAGGCAAAGAGAAGGCATTTATGGCGTTGTTTGGACAATGCATGAGGGAACTCAAAGGCAACTGCGATCCGCAGACATTAAAAACCATCCTGGCTGAGTATATTGCAGATTTGTAATTGGGTTCTTCTGCTTTTATCTATATCGAACTCATGGCAATAATCACGTCATTTATAAGTAAAGAGCTAACTGACTTAATCAAAGTCAATTAGCTCTTTTGATTTGCCTGTATTCAATCGTTTATGATTCTTCTATATCCTTGATTGATTTATATTCATCATTTTTCCATTGAGTTCGCCCATTTGCATTTCGACCCATTACAACGGCGGCAGCAAGTGATGGACTTGTAAATATATAATCTCGTGTCAGTTTCAGATTCTTATCTATAATACCTTTTTCAAGCAATGAATTACGTAATTTTACTTGGTTGTCCGGCATACTCGGTACAGTAGAAGATGCGATGGTCGAGCCTTTCATCACAGCAAAACCATCTGAAACTATTAGCCCTTTTGCATCGGCACCTCTGGCAGCCTTTATAAAGAAGTATGGCTGTGTGTTTTTATGCCGTATAGTGGTGTCTTCAATTGTGTCAAAAACTTTATATCCAAGTGTATTTACCAGCAATTTGGCATTACTTATAAACTCTTGAAGCATGGCTTCATCATACTCAGATACAGAAGAGCAGGTCGGAACCGTGTTGTTTATGACTATAGATCTGCCGGCATCCCGTGCCAACAAATAGAACTTGTTTTCAAGATACTTAACATGTGCTTTATTGAGTAAATTATCTTTGCTGATCACAACAATGCAGTCATTCCAGTACTCAGAATCTTTTAAGTGCTGCTTAAGTCTTGAAAACATCCTTTCGGCTTCGCCAATGTAAACGGTATCATAATTCTCCTCATTTTTTCCAAACAAAAAGTATACTCCCGTGTTTTCGGAATCATCTCTTTGTGAAAACTCAGACAATTCATTCCTTGAAATCTTATATACTCGGCCATTCCAGTTTGAGAGTTCACACATGATGCGTCCATTTGGATTTCCATCAAAGATAAACATTTGAATTGTTTTACTAAAAGTCATATATTATCACCATTCTTTCAGCCGGTCATATTCATCCTGCGTGACCTCACCTGCTTTCAGTAAAGCAGCAGTTTGACATCAAGCACGGATATTACGGAAGCAGCTGATTTTTCAATAATTGTCAAAAACATTATCTCTTGTCATAAATATCTTGTTTTTGATATTGTAACATATTTGTTTTAGACAGTCAAGAGATATTAAACAACATAACAGCGGACAACAACATAAGCATAAAGAAGGAAATGTTACAATAACGCGCAGCTCCAAGAATCCCGGGACTTGCGGGAAGCGTTGTTTTATGGTATACTGTCGGGGACATCCGGGACACGGACGAGCAAACGGAGGAGCAGCATATGGCGGCATATACAATCCGACAGGCGGTACCGGGGGATGAGGGCGAGATTCTGCGGCTGATCATAGAGCTTGCGGTTTATGAGCAGCTCGAGCACGAGGTCGTGGCGACGGAGGAGATGCTGCGCGAGTGGATTTTTGAGAAGCAGACCGCGCGGGTACTGCTCGCGGAGGAGGACGGCGCGGTTGTCGGCTACGCGCTGTACTTTTACAGCTTCTCGACGTTCCTCGGGCGCGCGGGCATTTATCTGGAGGACTTATACGTCTGTCCGACGGCGCGGCATAAGGGCTGCGGCCGCGCACTGCTGAAGGCGTTGGCGGGAATCTGCCGCGACGAAGGTCTGGGACGGCTGGAGTGGAGCTGTCTGGACTGGAATGCGCCGAGCATCGCGTTTTACAAATCCCTGGGCGCAGTACCACAGGACAGCTGGACGCGCTACCGATTGGACGGTCAGACGCTTGCGGACTTTGCGGACAGGTAACACAAAGCTCCACTTCCGATATCGGAAGTGGAGCTTTGTGTTATACGGAATCAGGCTTCAATACGCGCGGGGCTGATTTTGATGCCGGGGCCCATCGTCGAGGCGATGACGCAGGAGCGGATATACTGACCCTTGGCGGAGGCGGGCTTGGCCTTGATGATCGCGCCGAGAAGGGTGTTGAAGTTCTCGGTGAGCTTCTCGGTACCGAAGCTGGCTTTGCCGATGGGGCAGTGGATGATGTTGGTTTTATCCAGACGGTACTCAATCTTACCGGCCTTGGCTTCTTTGACGGCGCGGGCAACGTCAGGAGTGACGGTACCGGCTTTCGGGTTCGGCATGAGGCCCTTCGGGCCGAGCACACGACCCAGACGACCGACGATGCCCATCATGTCGGGAGACGCGATGACGACATCGAATTCAAACCAGTTTTCCTTCTGGATCTTCTCGACGAGATCCATCGCACCTACATATTCAGCGCCGGCTTCCCGGGCTGCCTCAACGCGGTCATCCTTTGTGAAGACAAGTACGCGAACCTCTTTGCCGGTACCGTTGGGGAGGACGATCGCGCCGCGGACCTGCTGGTCGGCGTGGCGGGAGTCAACGCCCAGACGGACATGTACTTCGATGGTTTCGTCGAACTTGGCCTTGGCGGTCTTGAGGACGGTATCCATCGCCTCGGCGGGGTCATAGAGTTTGGTGCGGTCTATGAGCTTTGCGCTGTCCTGATATTTCTTACCTCTAAACATATTCTTACTCCTCCACCGTGATGCCCATCGAGCGCGCGGTACCCGCGATCATGCTCATGGCAGCTTCGACCGACGCGGCGTTCAGGTCGGCCATCTTCTGTTCGGCGATCTTGCGGCAGTCTTCCTTGGAGAGCTGCGCGACCTTCACCGTGTTGGGCGTGGCGGAAGCGGAGTCGATTCCGCAGGCCTTCTTGATGAGGAACGGTGCGGGCGGGGTCTTCAGGATAAACGAGAACGAACGGTCGGCGTAGATTGTGATGACCGTCGGGATGATCATTCCCATATCTGCGCGTGTCTTTTCGTTGAACTCTTTGGTGAAGCCCATGAGGTTGATGCCGAACGGTCCGAGGACGGAGCCGATCGGCGGGGCGGGAGTAGCTTTACCGGCAGGGATTTGCAGTTTTACCATGCCTACGACTTTTTGTGCCATGAAAATAGCACCTCCAAAAATATTGTGGTTTTACGGATACCGCGTACGGTATCCTCCCACTGGGGGAAAGGGGAGTGCGGCGCCCGTTTTAGAAGTCGACACTTGACACCTGTCCAAGCTCCAGCTCGACGGGTGTTTCACGGCCGAACATCGAGACGGTCACACGCACACGGTTATGCTCGGTGTCCAGCTCGTCGACGATGCCGACGAAGTTGGCGAGCGGGCCGGCTGTAATGCGGACGTTGTCGCCGACGGCGAAATCCACGTTGATGATCTCGCGGCGTTCGATGCCCAGCGCGGCGACCTCGGAATCTGTCAGGGGAACGGGTTTGGAGCCGGGTCCGACGAACCCCGTACACCCGCGCGTATTGCGCACGACGTGCCATGAGTCATCCGTCATGATCATCTTCACGAGCACATAGCCGGGGAAGATCTTGCGTTCCACCTCGACGGGCTTTTCATCCTTGTACTCGGTCACTTTTTCCGTCGGGACACTGACCGCAAAGATCAGATCCTGCAGTCTGCGGTTCTCAACGGCTTTTTCGATCGACGACGCGACCTTATTCTCATATCCCGAATACGTATGCGCCACGTACCAGCGAGGTTCTTCGGTCATCTCGGATATCCCTTCTTCCGCGCGTGCGGATCATTCTGCGTCCTTTCGATTAAAAACCTGTCACGAGCGCGAGGAGGCCTTTGAGGATGATGTTCTCGAAGAACATGTCCAGCAGCCAGATCACGACGCCGGCGACGGCGATGACCGAAAGGACAACGATCGTATTGTTGCGTGTAGTCTTCCAGCTCGGCCATACGATCTTTTTGAGCTCGCCTTTGAGGTCGCGGCCCCATTTGGCTATGTTTTTACCGATGCGCCGCAGGCCATCCATAAAGCTCTTTTTCTTCGGAGCCGCGGGCTTATCGGCTTTTTTCGCCGGAGCGGCGACGCCCTGCGCGTCTTTCACCTCAAGGTTTTCGGCCTTTTTGGTATCGACGGTCTTGTCGTCCTTCATCGCGAACTCCTTTCGTTACTTCGTCTCTCTGTGGACGGTATGCTTGCGGCAGAAGCGGCAATACTTCGACAGTTCGATGCGATCGGGAGTATTCTTCTTATCCTTGAAGGTGTCGTAGTTGCGCTGCTTGCACTCGGTGCAGGAAAGGGTAATCTTGGTTCTCACGGTTATCGCCTCCTGATGATAGTGGGTCGGTGGATATAAGTGCCGCCCCCAGGCTCCCTGCAGTGGCGGTTTTCAGCGCATAAAAAAAGAACCTCCACACAGGTAAAGTTAGTATATCACATCTAATCTTTCTTGTCAAGGGCGATTTTTGAGAAAAAATCCTCAAAATTCAACATCGTTTGTCCTTCAGCCTCTGGACTTTTTGGTGCCGATGTGTTATACTCAAAGAAGACAAAAGTAGGAGGGGGCGCACATGATACTCTACCCCAGACCGCGCGAGATCTATTTCAGCGGCGACAGTATGTCTCTGGCTGCGCTGACGGTCGAGGGGCCGTGCACGGAGCTGTTTATCGCGGCTGCGCGCAGCCTTTCTCTGCCTGCAACAAGTGCACCTCATGAGGACGCCGGGATCTTATTGTATGTCGACACCTGGCTTTCAAAGCAGGAGGAGTATGTCCTCAACGTCGACGAGGTCGTATCGCTGCGCGGAGGTTCGGAGGAAGCCCTGGCGCGCGGTATTTGGACGCTGCTGTCTCTGATTAAGAAGTCCGGCGACGGCTATGAGCTGCCCCGCTGCTGCATCCGCGACCACGCGTACATGCCCATCCGCGGAGTACACCTCTACCTCCCGCCGTCAGACGGCATCGACGAGTGCATGCGCTTCCTGAACGTTCTGGCGCGGCTCAAATACAACACGGTCTTCCTGGAGATCGGCGGCGGGATGCAGTATGACACGCACCCGGAGGTCAACCACGCATGGACGAAGTTCTGCCGCGAGGCGCACGCGCATACCGGCGGACCGCAGGGTCTGCAGGCGTCCGAGGCGTACTGGAAGGACTCGACGCATGTGGAGCTTGCGGGCGGGAGCTACCTGACCAAGCCCGAGCTGAAGAAACTCTGCGACCACATCCGTTTGCTGCGTATGGAGATCATTCCGGAGATCCAGGCTCTGTCGCACGCCTACTATCTGACGCTTGCCGACCGCTCAATCGCGGAGCGTCCGTATGAGAGGTGGCCCGACTCCTACTGCCCGAGCAACGACGCGAGCTATAAACTCTATGAAGAGTGTGCACAGGAGGTGCTCGACGTCATCAAACCGCAGCGCGTATCGATCGGCCACGATGAGGTGCGCGTCCTGGGCGAGTGCCCGCGGTGTAAAGGTAAGAGCGGTCACGAACTGCTGGCGTCCGATATCAACCGGCTCTACGATTTCTACCACGCGCAGAATATCGGCGTGATGATGTGGGGCGAGAAGCTGCAAAACTTCGAGAGCTTCAAGGGTATCCCGACCGGCGGCGTCGAGATCCCCGAAAGAATCGACCGCTATGGCCGGCGCTACTCGATGCCTGCGACCCATGAGGCGATTGACCACATCCCGAAGGATATAGTGATGCTCGATTGGTATTATAAGTACGCGTCGGACACTGAGGTACAGTTCGGGCAGAAAGGTTTCAAAGAAATATTCGGCAACTTCGCCGGTTCGACGATCGCAGACTGGGCCATCCGTTCCCGCAGCGGAAACGTGCTGGGCGGGGAGGTCTCTACATGGTGCGTGCCGTCGGAGCACGAGGTGGGCTATAACGGCTGGTTCTATGAGCTGGCGTTCTCGGCAGAGGTGCTGTGGCGTGCGGACTTCTCCGACGCGATGCGCAACGACTTCGCTATGCGCGCGGAATCGGCACAGCCGGAGCTGCGAGCGATGATGGGAGAGCGGAAATTCGACGGCTCACGGATGTCTCTGCGCAGTCTGAGCCTTGCGCCCTCCGCGTATGCTACGGTGCGTCCGGAGCTGCACATCTCGCTGCAGGGTGATCTGCCGATGATCTTCGCGGACAACGGCCTCGGCACCGCCGATACGTTCGGCATCGATACGCTCGCCGACCGTCTGGTCTTCTTCCATGCTGCCGAGAATCCTCCCGAGCGGCGCATCTACACCTGGTTCTTCCTTGACCCCGCGCCGATGCGTCCTGCGTCCTACGCAGTCGACTATACGGACGGGCTGACACTGCGCATCCCCGTCGGGTTTCCGGAAATGACCGGCGCGTACCGCTCGTCCCCGACCTACATGCGTCCCGGCAGCGAGGTGGAGTTTGCCGACATCGACGATGACCGTGAGGCTGTCGCGAACAAGCCAAGCCCGGTTTACGTACCGACTGACCCTTACCGCGCCGCCGCCGTCTACTTCTGCGATACCGCACACTTTGAGACCCCCGAAGGCTATGTGAGTGTCTATGCATACGAGTGGACGAACCCGCGCCCGGACGTCCCCGTGATGCGTGTCCGGCTCATCAACGAGGAAAAGAGCACAATCACGCTCAAATGCTTCGGCGTCGGGGTTGTATAATGATACCCCCGCTTTCCGTCAAAGAAAGCGGGGGTTATTTGATCAAACGACGGTGTTGCGCAGTGTACCGATTCCCTCAATGGAGACCTCGACGACGTCGCCCGGAACCATCGGCCCGATCCCGGCGGGCGTCCCGGTCGTAACGATGTCGCCGGGCAGCAGCGTCATCGCCGCCGTGATGCACTCGATCAGCGCGTAGATGTTCCAGTGCTGGTACGATGCGTCCGACTCCTGCACAACGCGGCCGTTGAGCGTGGTACGGATGCCTGCGCGCAGCGGATCGCACTCGTCGCTGATGCACGGACCGATCGGACAGAAGGTATCCATGCCCTTACTGCGTGTCCACTGACCGTCCGAATTCTGCAGGTCGCGCGCCGTCACATCATTGAGACAGGTGTAGCCGAGGATGTACTCCTTCGCGTCACAGGCGCGGACGTTCTTCGCGGTTCTGCTGATAACCGCCGCCAGTTCGCCTTCGTAGTCGAGCCGTTTGACGAATTTCGGCGCGTGAATCGGATCCTCCGGACCGATCACGGAGGTCGAGGGCTTGGTAAAGAGAATGGGTTCGGGAGTAAAGTCATCGCCGCCGCCCTCGCGGATGTGGTCGAGGTAGTTGCGCCCGACCGCGACAATCTTCGAAGGCCGGCACGGTGCCAGGATGCGGATATGCGACGGGTCGTCGAGCACTCCGATCTCGCGGAACGGGTCGAGCGTGAGGTCTGACGTACACCGTTCGAACAGGTCCCCGGCGAGCCGGTGGATGCCGTCGGAGCGGAGGGCACCGTAATAGACGCCCGTGTCGGTCCGGTAGCGGATGTAACGCATAATGAGATCCCCCTTGTCAGTCAGATACGCGGTAGCGTTCGGCAGCGCTGACCCACGCGGAGATTCGGTCAAGTTTCCCGGCTTCAATGGCGAAACGTCCGAACTGCGTACGCAGCGATGTCACGCCCGCCGCGAGTGTCTCATCCTGCCACGCGGCAATCTCCGCGTCGGTCATGTCGGTGATGCGGTAGGCATAAAGCAGCCAGTCGAAGGGGATGTCCGTGTTCGCCCGGACGTTCTCAAGCGTCAGACGCGGCGAGACCGACGGTTGATAGCGTATGATCCCGGCCTTGCGCAGATACGGCAGATGCGCCGGATAGAGCGCCTCGCAATGGACAGACCAGTTTTTGGACGACGTCAGGCTTCTGTAATACTGCCGCCAAAACGGCACGACATGCGTGTCCCACATCGACGGCGGCACCATGCTCGCCAGATCGTCGCACAGTCCCACCCCGCCCGCGGAGTATTCCGGCTGTCCGTTCACGCGCCGCGTCTGCTTTAAATATTCCACGATGCTCCCGGTCATCAGACTCAGATACTCTGCGCATTTCTCCGGCTCATCCAGCAAGTCGAGGTAGAAGTCCTGCCCCCTGAGCAGCGCAGCGGATGTCAGCGGGCCTTCCATCCCAAGTCCCGCAAACTTTGGCGCTTGCGGGAACGCAGCACGGATGGTATCTGACATCGCGGCGTAGTGCTTCCAGATAGCGGTCTTCGAGAAGTCCATCCCGCGCGCGTCATGGAGCAGCGCGATCGCATCGTCCAGCGAACTGACCGCCGGGCTGACATTCGGTTCGGCGTCCTCGGGATAGAGCAGCGGACAGCCCAGACACACCAGGTGCCCGTATGACAGCGGCGCGGCGGTCGGTTCACGCGGCGGGATCGCATCTCCGAACGTCTCCGGCACGAACGCCAGCTGTTTTCGCCACGCCTGGATCGCAGCATCAGCGTCGAGATAGAACTGCTTCATCGTGATTCCGCCGAGACAGGGGATAACATCCGGGTAAACCTCCACCGTGAAGGTGATCGGTCGTCCGTGATAGGCATATTTGCGCATCAGATGAACCTCCCTCGATATATATTATGTCAACCGTACTGCAGGACTTATTAACGGAGGATCCAAAAACAAAATTATGAATACACCCTTCCATTTTCCGGGAAACTATGGTATAATCCATGAAAACACGGATGGGATAAAAACGCGCGGTGACAATGAAAAGCCGCCGCGCGTCTGTCAGAGTTTCCGATGGGTTACAGGTTCATTGTGGAGGTATATTCGACCTTGATGGTGCCGTCCTTGGTGCGGGAGAACTTTGCCTTGGAGCCGTTGCCGTCCTCAATGGTCATCTTCTCGATCTTGTTGTCGACGAAGAAGTTGGCGGCCTCACACTCGACGAACAACGACCAGCGTTTACGGCGTTCCTTTTCCGAATCCAGCTCTTCTTCCATTGTCAGAATATTCTCTTTGCTCATGCACTTGGTTTCCTTTCGCGTCATAAAAATGGGCGTATAAAACGCACAGGAAAAGTATACCCTAAAAGCGCGGGTTTGTCAAGTGCACGCGCAGGGGTCATCGGAGGTTTTTGATCATGCTCAGAGATATCGCCGGGTCGCTCTTTATGGACGGCAACCGCAACTGCGCGGAGAGTGTACTGCTCGCGGCAAACGAACACTATAAACTGGGACTGAAGCCCGGGGACGAGCGCCTGATCGCAGGCTTCGGCGCGGGGATGGGCTGCGGGAAGGTCTGCGGCGCGCTGGCGGGATGCATCGCGGTTCTCGGATACACGCGCATCACGACCTGCGCGCATGAGACCGACGGCTTCAAGCAGAGCTGCGCGGAGTTCACTGAGGAGTTTGTGCACCGCTTCGGGGATATCAACTGCGAGACGCTCAAATGCCGCTACACCAAACCCGGGCAGCGCTGCCAGGAACTCGTCAAGAGCGTGTGCGATCTGCTTGAGGATTTTCTAAAGCGTGAACTGTGACTGTGTCACGGAAAACCCGATAAAAAGGGTGTATACTGAAACCACTTCATAACAAAGGAGATTCATCATATGCCGAGTATTCAAATAACCGCTGCCAACTTCAAATCCGAGGTTCTGGAGAGCACCGTTCCCGTCCTGCTGGACTTCTGGGCGCCCTGGTGCGGTCCGTGCCGGATGCTTGGACCGACCGTCGAGCAGATCGCCGACGAGCGTACCGATATCAAGGTAGGCAAGATCAACGTCGATGAGGAGCCGTCGCTCGCCGAAAAATTCCGCGTGATGAGCATCCCGACACTCGTCGTTATGAAAGACGGCAAGCCCGTCCGTACGGCGGTCGGCGTACAGCCGAAGTCCGCGATCCTCAAGATGCTGTGACATATTGCCCCGCGCGCATATCTGTCAGGCACGAATACCGCGGATGAAGCATGACACCCTCCATGAGAATCAAACGCCCGCTCCTGTGGTTATCCACAGGAGCGGGCGTAACATGTCAGTACAGGATTTCCTCCATCGATCGCTTCGGTACATTGAGCATCTGATCCTCGTCGATCCAGTAGCGGACGGAACCGTCCATCGGAACCTCGCGCGCTTCCTGGGCCGGATAGCCGAGCGCTATGATGTGCAGCACACGCAGCGTTTCCGGCAGGTTCAGCAGCTTTCCTACGCGCTCACGGTCAACGGAACCGAGCCAGCAGGTGCCGACCCCGTCTTCCTGCGCGCACAGCAGGATGCTCATCATTGCCGCTCCGCAGTCATATTCGACGCCGGTCTCGCGTGCTTCGGTATCGTGCAGCATAACGATATAGGCAGTCGGACGCGCGCCCTCTTCCGGCGTTCCGGCGGGTTTCAGGTAACCTGCCCACGCGAGCATCGGAAAGAGCTGCGCGCATTCCTCGGGTGAGGTTACCAGGTGGTATTTCAAAGGCTGCAGGTTTGCTCCGGACGGTGCCACACGCGCTGCATCCACATACTTCAGCAGCAGCTCCCGCGTGACGGGTGTTTGCGTGAAACGCCGGACAGTTCTGCGCGCTTTGCAGAGCTCATAGGCGGTCATGTCTCCTCCTTATTCTCAGCGGGTTTCTCGATCGGTACGGCAGGTGCAGCCGGTGCGGACAGAACGGACTTTTCAGCGGTTGTGGATACCGCAGACTTCTCAGCCGGTACCGCTGCGGCCGCAGGCTTCTCGGGGTTAGCATTCGGCTTGACCTGAGAGGGCACCGGCTTGCGCGAAGGTCTGCCTTGACGCTTCGGAGGATTCTCCGTCGCGTTCTTCTCATCCTTCGGTTCCGCCTTTGCGGCAGGCTTCGCAGGTTCCGCCTTCGCGGCAGGCTTTGCAGGTTCCGTCTTCGCGGCAGGCTTCGCAGGTTCCGCCTTCGCGGCAGGCTTCGCAGGTTCCGCCTTCGCGGCAGGCTTTGCAGGCTCCGTCTTCGCGGCAGGCTTCGCGGGTTCCGTCTTCACGGCAGGCTTTGCAGGTTCCGTCTTCACGGCAGGCTTTGCAGGTTCCGTCTTTGCGGGTTCAGCCTTCGTGTCAACGGATTTCCCGGAGGCCTTCGATTTTCTGGAAGTGCGTTTCGTCTGCTTCTCAGCCTTCGCAGGAGAGTCAGCCTTAGGAGCCTCGGCCTTGGAAGTTTCGGTCTTAGAAGCTTCGGTCTTAGAAGCTTCTGCTTTAGAAGCATCGGCCTTAGAAGCCTCAGCCTTGGTGGCCTCAGTCTTGGAAGCTTTGGTTTTTGCAGCTTCATCCTTGGCAGCCTTAGTCTTAGCAGCCTTTGACTTGGCAGCTTTGGTCTTAGGAGCTTCGGTCTTGACAGCTTCGGTTTTAGAAGTCTCGGTCTTAGCAGTTTCAGCCTTAGGAACCTCGGTCTTAGCAGCTTCAGCCTTAGGAACCTCGGTCTTAGCAGCTTCAGCCTTAGGAGCCTCAGTCTTGACAGCTTCAGCCTTAGGAGCCTCGGTCTTGGCAGCTTCAGCCTTAGGAGCCTCAGTCTTGACAGCTTCAGCCTTAGGAACCTCGGTCTTGGCAGTTTCAGCCTTCGGAGCCTCGGTCTTGGGAGTTTCAACCTTCGGGGCCTTGGTCTTAGCAGCTTCAGCCTTAGGAGCCTCAGTCTTGACAGCTTCAGCCTTAGGAGCCTCGGTCTTGGCAGCTTCAGCCTTCGGAGCCTCGGTCTTGGCAACTTCAACCTTCGGAACCTCGGTCTTGGTATCTTCAGCCTTGGGAGCGGCGGACTTCGCGGGAGCCGTGACACCGATCATCCGCGCGGTGCTCGCGGGAGCCTTGGGACTGCCATGCCACAGCGTGACGACAGGTTTATCTGACGTGACGGCGGCTGCGGGTGCGGCAGGCGCGGCAGGTGCGGATGCAGCTGGAGTCGATGCCGTCTCAGCGGGCTTTTCCGGTGCGGGTTCGGTCGGACGAAACGCGTCAGAGATGGATTCCGACGGACGTACGCCGAACTCGACGACCTTATGGAATGCCTCGGAGGACTTGCCGGACACCTTGGACGGGATGAATACCGGCGCGGTGACAGACTTTATGGGAGCGGCAGGCGTAGCGGGTACCGCGGGGATTGTTGAGGAAGCTGCGGGAGTGGATTTGACGGGTTGAGCGGGACGAGCCGGGACAGATGCGGGCTTCATCGCAGGCTTTGCGGGAACGGCACGCTGTACGGGTGCCTGTGCGGACGCGGCTTTGGTGGGTTTCTCTTCCTGCTGTTCGGATCCGGATTTGACACGCATATACGACAGCTTGGCGTTGTCGCGGGTACGCAAGATGCGTTCCTCGAACAGTCCGAGAGATTTGAAGAACGGCGTGAGTTTGGAGAAACCGAAGTTGCGCACGTCGAAGTCGGGGAAGCGCTTGGTCAGCACGTTGCCCATATCGCCGACGAATGCCCAGCCTTCATCGTCGGAGATCTCGCTGATGATCATCAGCAGCGCGCGTTTGATTGTTTCAAGCGCGTCGCCGGAGGAGAACTCCACCAGAGGTTTGGGCGTATCGGACTTCGCAAGGACGTCGAGGTACTTGAACTTGTTGCACGCGGCGATGAACGCGGCCGGGGTTTTGCGTTCGCCCATGCCGACGACGACCATCCCGGACTCCCGCAGGCGCGAGGCCAGACGGGTGAAGTCGGAGTCGGAGGACACGAGGGCGAAGCCTTCGACGTTGCCGGTGTAAAGGATGTCCATCGCGTCGATGATCATTGCAGAGTCGGTGGAGTTTTTGCCGGCGGTGTAGGCGTACTGCTGGACAGGCATGATGGAGTTGTTCAGCAGGATGGGTTTCCAGCTTGCGAGAGTCGGCTTGGTCCAGTCGCCGTAGATGCGCTTATAGGTTGCGATGCCGTCGTTAGAGATTTCGTCGAGGATGATATTGATATACTTGTCCGACACGTTGTCGGCGTCGATAAGAACTGCGAATCTTTTTTCACCAGACACTGATCATACCCTCAATACTTACATTTCTCCGCGATATATGCGCGGAGCTCGCCGATCGGGATGCGGATCTGTTCCATTGTGTCACGGTCACGGACGGTTACGCAGCCGTCCTCAGCGGTTTGAAAGTCCACGGTGACGCACAGCGGCGTACCGATCTCGTCCTCACGCCGGTAGCGCTTGCCGATGGAGCCGGCCTCGTCGTAGTCGACCATGAAGTACTTGGCAAGTTCCTGGTACACGGGGAAAGCCTGGGGTCCGAGCTTCTTGGACAGCGGCAGGACGGCGGCTTTATACGGTGCAAGCGCGGGGTGGAGGTGGAGCACGACGCGCGTATCCTTCTCACCGATGACCTCTTCGTCATAGGCATCGACGAGAAAGGCAAGCACGGCGCGGTCGGCGCCGAGGGACGGCTCGATACAGTAGGGGACGCAGCGTTCATTGGTTTCGGCGTCGAAATAATCGAGCGTTTGTCCGGAGTGTTCGGAGTGGGCTTTCAGGTCGAAGTCTGTGCGGTCGGCGACGCCCCAGAGCTCGCCCCAGCCGAATGGGAACAGGTATTCGAAGTCGGTGGTTGCGTTGGAGTAGTGCGACAGCTCCTCTTTCTTATGGTCGCGCAGCTTGAGGTTTTCCTCTCTCATGCCGAGGCCAAGAAGAAACTCACGGCAGTAATTCTTCCAGTAATCGAACCACTCGAGATCCTCACCGGGTCGGCAGAAGAATTCAAGCTCCATCTGCTCGAACTCTCTTGTGCGGAACGTAAAGTTGCCGGGGGTGATCTCATTGCGGAAGCTTTTGCCGATCTGCGCGATGCCGAAGGGGAGCTTGCGGCGGGTGGTACGGCGGACGTTCTCAAAGTTGACGAAGATGCCCTGCGCGGTCTCCGGACGCAGGTAAATTTGGGTCTGCGAATCTTCTGTAACGCCCTGGAAGGTTTTGAACATCATGTTGAATTTACGGATCGGCGTAAAGTCGCACTTTCCGCAATTGGAGCAGGGGACCTGATGTTCTTTGATATACTCCGACAGAGCATCGTTGCTCATACCCTCGACTTGTGCGTCGACGTGGTTTTCCAGCGCCCATTCTTCGATGAGCTTATCGGCGCGGTGGCGCATTTTGCACGCCTTGCAGTCGATGAGCGGATCGTTGAAGTTGACGACATGGCCGGAGCCGACCCATACTTCGGGGTTCATGAGGATGGCAGCGTCGAGGCCGACGTTGTAAGGGGACTCCTGCACAAACTTCTTCCACCAGGCGCGTTTGACGTTATTCTTTAACTCAACGCCCAGAGGACCGTAGTCCCAGGTGTTGGACAGACCGCCGTATATTTCGGAGCCTGCGTAGACGAAGCCGCGTCCGCGGCAGAGAGCAACGATTTTCTCCATGGTCTTTTCGGTATTTGCTAACATGCGGGTTCTTCGTTCCTTCCGTAGATGAATTTTCCTATAATCTTATTATACAGGGAAAAAAACTCTTGTCAAGTCTTTCTTATTATGTTATAATACAGCAGTTGCGATTTTGAGCAGCTTATCGGGGTGTAGCGCAGTTGGTAGCGCGCCTGCTTTGGGAGCAGGATGCCGCAGGTTCGAGTCCTGTCACTCCGACCACTGCGAGTGTTCTCACAGCATTTGAAATGTTATGTGAAACACTCGCTTTTTCTTTTAAACAGCAGGTCTTTTTATGGCGCAGCTTACAAACCGGAACATCTCCGACTTAGATTCAACTTATGGAGCAATATCTTCCGTCACTCCCTGAGGCACAGCGACGACCATAAAAAAACGAAAATTTTGATTAAAAATGCTGTCAAAACTCTTGACAAACAAAAATCGGAGGCATATAATATAACAAGCAATATATAACACCAGTTATATAAAAAGGGGGAGGATGAGAACTTGCCGCCGAGCCGGAAGATCAGCAAAGATGATGTATTGACAGCAGCTTTTCAAATTGTGCGGAAAGAGGGGATCGACAGCCTGAACGCAAGATACTTGGCAGACGCTTTGGAATGCTCAACACAGCCAATCTTCTCATGCTTTGAAAACATGACCCAATTGAAGCAGGCCGTTTTTCAAATGGCCGGCGATTACCACACAGCCTATTTCGACAAAGTGAACACCGGCAAGAATCTGTTTGTCAATGTAGGTATGGCCTATATCGATTTTGCGCTGGAGGAGCCCCACCTTTTTCGGCTGCTGTTTATGTCCGATCTGTTTGGTGCGGAGTTGGGCGCCTATATGCAGGGAGACTGCAATGAGCACATCACGGGAGCCGTTCCGGAACGATTCTTCAGCGATTCTCCGGAAATGAAGTCAATATTCATGGATATGTGGCTCTATGCCCATGGAATTGCCGCTTTGCTGGTGACAAATCAGATCACAACAGAGCGGGATGAGATCAAAAACATGCTGCAAAGGGTATTTCTTCTGCTTACAAAAGCAGAAAATAAGGAGGATGACCATGGACACAGGTAAAATCGATCGTAAAACAGGCATTTTGGTTGGGATCTTATTTCTACTGGCAATGGCATGCTATATGATTGGGAGCGAATGGGTGCTTAATCCCGCAGGTGGATTCCGCCGGCAGATCGGTATCGTGCTGGAATTTGTCAACTCGGCTGCGGTTGTCGGCATTGCGGCGCTTCTGTTTCCCGTTTTGAGAAAAGGAGAAGAACGGGTCGCCGTCAGTTATGCCGTCGCCCGCAGTATAGAAGCGGGGCTGCTTTTAATCTGTTCCGTATGCGCGTATCTTTTCGTCTCAATGGGTTCCGAGGAAGCGCTTTTGAGCGGTGTTCTGCTGAAATTCCGGGAATTGCTGTTTCAAATGGCGATGATTGTCTTGGGTGCAGGCAGCATCGGTTTTTGTCGGCTGCTATTGCGCGAAAGACTCGCGCCGCGAGGATTGGCAATTTTGGGCATAGCGGGGTATATCTGTCTGTTTGTCAGCGGTTGGTTCGGCTTTTTCGGCATGGAGCAGGTGGGCATGATTCTGTATGTGCCGGGGGCTATTTTTGAAATTATTTTCCCCATTTGGTTGATTGTAAGCGGTCTGCAAAAAAGCGCAAAAACAAATAGATGAAAGGAGAAAACTATGGCATTTGATTTTAAAAAAGAGTATAAAGAGTTCTACATGCCAAAAAATAGACCGGAGATTGTGGATGTTCCGAAAGCAAATTATATTGCGGTTCGCGGGAAGGGTGATCCCAACGAGGAAGGCGGATTGTATCAGCAGGCTGTGGGCGTTTTGTACTCAGTGGCATATAAATTGAAAATGAGTTACAAGACCGATTATAGAATTGAGGGTTTCTATGAATATGTCGTTCCGCCGCTTGAAGGTTTTTGGCGGCAGGATGGAATTCAGGGCGTTGATGATTCAAATAAATCTTCTTTTCATTGGATTTCGGTCATCCGTTTGCCTGATTTTATTACGAAAAAAGATTTTGCATGGGCTATAGAAACTGCGACAAAAAAGAAGAAGATAGATTGTTCGGCTGCGGAATTTCTTACCATAGACGAGGGTTTGTGTGTTCAGATTATGCACATCGGTTCTTATGATGATGAACCTGCCAGTATAAAACTTATGAATGATTCTATAAAAGAAAAGGGCTATCAAACAGATATAAATCAAGAAAGACTCCATCATGAAATATATCTTTCCGACCCGAGAAAATGCAAGTCTGAAAACTTGAAAACGGTAATAAGACACCCGATTAAGAAGAAGTAAAAGAAAATGCCATGGATCTTTTGGAAGATTGCTTAGAACGAAAAAAGAAAGAGATGGAATGATATGGACAAGAATACTGCCTCGGAAAAAATCAACATTTTCGTTACACTGTCACTTGTCTGGCTTGCTTGGTTTATAGGAAATCTTTGTGCCAACGCCCTTTTTTATCTGGGTAAAGACTTCAAAGATTTGCTTCCGCCGGATCTGCAGGGGATTATATATCATTGGGGTACTCTTGTGTACTTTATAACGGTTGCTATAATAGGTATCATTGTGCCGTTGTTCTATATCAAAAAATGGCAGCTTGACGTTTGTCTGTGGCCCGAGAAGATCAGTATAAGATTTGTTATCGCGAGTCTTCTGCTCATGGTTGCACTTATCGGACTTGGTATCGTTGCCATCTGTGAGGAGCACCAACTCGGTTTGAGCGATATCTTTTCGAAGGATTTTGCCTATCTAATTTCTCCATTGATTCTGTTGGCTCCGACTATGGTGGCGTATACTGTCATGTGGTACGGATTGTTCCTGCAAGGTTTCATGAAAATATTCGGCAATTCCATACTCGGAAAACTTGCGGCCATAGTACTCACCTCTTTCATATACGCAATCTATCACTTTGCAAGCATCAATGAAATTCACAGTTTTGCAGCCTTTTTTGAGGAAACGCTCATCACCTTCGGAATCAGTGTTGTAATCTGCATATACGTGATTTTGGATAAAAGCCTTTTCATTGCTTTCATTGCAAATCTGGCTTTAAACTTTTTAATATTCTCCCCAGTTGAAACATTTCACAGCTCTCCTGAAAACTGGCTGTTTTCTTATCTTATTGTCGGCATATTGCTTCTATGTTATTGCCTTTTATCAAAACACCTTCCCGGAGCCAAGTCCGCAAAGCGGTAATGACATTCAAAATCGGACTCAAGGCAATGAGCATCCTCTGTTCCACTTTATAGAGCGAGTGTTTACATAATAAATGCCAAATCAGAATAAAACAAGGCTCCGTCGGCAATCACGGAGCCTTATGATTTTATCCCTCGGTCGCGGGAGCATGTGCCGGCTGAAACTTGAACACCTTCCGCTCCCATCGTCCGCTGTAGTAGGCGGCGGCTACGACAGCCGAGCCGATTACCCAGCCAATGGGATAGGAGAAGTAGATGAAGTTGCGTCCGAAGCGGTCAGCGATGAGGTACGCCGACGGGACACGCGCGAACCAAAGCGCGATGAAAGACGCGATCATCGGCACCATTGTCTCGCCGGTACCGCGCAGTGCACCGGAGTAGATGAACAGCAGAGCCAGAAGCGGGTAGAACGGCAGCACTGAACGCAGATACAGCACGCCGCTTTCGACAACCGCCGGCTTGTCGTTGAACAGCTTCATGAAGAAATCGCTCAGCGGATAGATCAGCGCACAGATGATGACGCACGCTGCGCAGGAAATTACCAAAGCTGCTGTCACGCCGCGCTTGATGCGGCCGACATCCTTCGCTCCGACGTTCTGACCGGTGAAGGTTGTCGAGGCGTTGGCAAAACTCTGCAGCGGCATGAACGCAAATGTGTCGATCTTATTCGCACCATTGAAGCCGGCTATAAAGTCCGAACCATAGCCGTTCACCAGACGCTGGAATACGATCGCACCGATTGAGAACAGCATGTTCTGTACCGAGGATGGCAGTCCCAGCTTCAACGCCCGACAGAACAAGTCTTTGCGGAAGGAGAACCCAAACGGACGGATGCGGAACAGCGTGTAGTGCCGATTGATATAGATGATGCCGTAGATCCAAGCGATGAATTGCGCCATCACCGTTGCGACTGCCACGCCGATCACGCCCCAATGGAACACGAGCGTGAACAGCAAATCCAACCCGATGTTCGCGATGTTCGCGACAATCAGAAACAGCAGCGATGTCTTACTGTCTCCAAGCCCCTGAAGGATGCCCAGGTTGACGTTGAAGCCGAACTGCGGCAGCATCCCGATGAAGATGATTACAAGATACTGTACCGCCATGTCCAATGTACCATCGTCCGGGACGTTGATCAGCGTCAGCAGCGGACGTGAGACCAGTACACCGATCACCGTCAGCGGAATCGATACCACCATGCTCGCCGTATACATTGTGTCCACCGTCTGCGCGACGCTGGCATTGTCCTTCGCACCGTAGAATTGCGAGATCAGAATTGTTGCACCTATACCGATGCCTAAAAACAGAGATACCAGCATGAACATGATAGGAAAGCCCGTGCCGACCGCTGCCAGCGCCTTTTCCCCGACGAAGTTGCCCACAACAATCGAGTCCACCATGTTATAGAACTGCTGGAAGACGTTCCCGATCAGCATCAGCGACGAGAACTTCAACAGCAGTACATATGGGTTTCCGCGCGTCATATCTACGCCCGCGAGAACCTTTTCAATCTTCTTTTCTTTCTCCACCTGTTTCCTATCCTTCCCAGATGTCGCCAAAACGTACCTGATAAATATAACACAGGAAGGATATAATAGCAATAGGAAGAATGTAACGATTTCTGCAAGCCGTATGTCTATAATTCGTTTATGATGTGACGCACATCCGGTTCCGAGACGAGGAAGACCTCGACGAGGCAGGATCGAAATGGAAGCTGCGGCTTCCTGTAGAATACCGAACGCCTCCTCTGCCGTCATCGCACGTTTGCAGCAGTAGCCGTTGACGTGCGCACCATACACATCTGTTATACTCCACGCTTTCAGCGGGATGTTCGTCCCATGCAGATCGTTTCGATTTGCCCTTCAAGCCGCTTATTTTGGGAATAATGCTTGACAGATGCGGCATGCATGGTGTAAAATATACCATAACACTTGAGGCACTTTGCGTTGAAGGGAGCGGTTCATGGGTTTTCGTCGACTTACGGCCTATCTCACGGCGCTACTTCTTCTGACCGTCCCGGCGATGGCGTATCCGCTCGCCGACGGACTTGCGTATTCCGAGGACGAGGGCTTCCTGCTGAACTATACCCCCGGCGCAGACACAACGGTTATGCTGCTGAGTGAAGGTCAGGCATGGGGACGTGTCGCGGCGGAGACGCTTCTTGATGCCTGCTCCTGCGACGCGGTGGGTTTGGTCAACGCCGACTTCTTCACGATGACCACCGGCATCCCCGAGGGTATCCTCGTGCGCGACAGGACGCTGATCTGCTCCGACTCGTGGCAGAACGCCGTCGGTATCCGCGCGGACGGCACGGTCTTTCTCGGACAGCCCTACCTCAGTATGTGGATGCAGGGCCGGCATACGTCGTTCGCGGTCAGTTATTATAATAAGCTGCGCACTGCGGCGGGCATCTATCTGCTCGACCGCCGCTTCGGAGGCCCGGCAGTTGATGCCGGTGACGGCGTCAACATTCTGCTGCGGATGAACCGGCGCAGCGACCGGCTGACCGTCGGCGGCGCGCTGACCGCGCGTGTGGTCAGCATCACGCATGAAGCCGGCGTGCCGAGGGTAGGGGAAGGGTATCTGCTGCTGACCTGCTCCGCCGACGGACCGATCGATATGCTCGCGGATGTGCAGGTGGGTGACGCATACCGGCTCAGCATCACAAGTCCCGACACACGCTGGCAGAGTGCTGTTCATGCCTGCGGAGCCGGTCAGACGCTTGTCAGCAACGGGAAGCTCCTCACCGATCTGCCCGACGACCGCAAGCCCTGCATCGCTCTGGGGGTCCGGGAGGACGGATCGGCCGTCATCCGCGCGTATGAGGACGGCAGCCTGACAATGCTTGCCGCATCGCTCTACGGGATGGGCTGCATTTCGGCGGTTAACCTGGATGGCGGCGGCTCGGTCACCGTACAGGCGCGGTTGCCGGGGACAAGCCTTACACTGCGCAATAAGCCGTCGGACGGCAAAATGCGCGACTGCAAGAATTACCTTGTCTTCGTCAACACATCCGACGTCTACGGTGATGCCGCAAAGCTCTGGGTATACCCTGACGTCGTTACCGCACTGCCGGGCGTCACGCTGTCTTTTGACGCCTGCGCAACCGACGCGCATCTCCATCCCGTCCAAAGCACACCCACACTCACGTCCGACGCCGGAACGCTGAAGGACGGAAAGTTAACGGTACAGAGCTCCGGCACCGTCACAGCCTCCTATAAAGGTGCGAAGGACGGCACGGCGTATGTGACGGTTCCCGAAACCGTCGATGCCATCCGCGTATCCCGGGAAGGTCGCCATATCCGATCGCTGCGGTTCGAGCCGGGGGAGCGCGTCACATTCACAGCGTCGGCAGTGCTTGACGGCAGGATTGTTCCGAGTGTCAGCGCGTCGTATTCATGGGAGACAACGCTCGGCACCGTCGATACCGGCGTCTTCAATGCGCCGACCCGTCTCGGCAGCGTCGGGACACTCACCGTCCGCTATGGAACCTGCACGGAAACCATACGCATCGCCGTCCGTTATGGCGCGGTGCACGGGAAACCGCTGATATAAGTATTCTGGGAGGAAGCCAACATGCCCGATACGCCTATTTCCAACTTCATCCACGACATCATCGACGCCGACCTCGCGGAAGGATATGTCGATCATGTCCACACACGCTTTCCGCCGGAACCGAACGGCTACCTGCACATCGGATCGGCGAAGGCGATTTGGATCAACTACTCCACCGCAAAGAAATACGGCGGTGAGTTCAATCTCCGCTACGACGACACAAACCCCACGCGTGAGGATGAAGAGTTCGTCCATGCCATCGAGCGCGACCTGCGCTGGCTTGGCGCGATTCCCGACCACATCTTCTACGGCTCGGATTACTTCGACCGCTGCTACGAGTATGCGCTCAAGCTGATCCGTCAGGGCGACGCATTCGTCTGCGATCTGTCAGCAGAGGAACTGCGTGAGTACCGCGGCACACTCACCGAGCCGGGACGTAACAGTCCCTACCGCAACCGCTCCGTCGAGGAGAACCTTGACCTGTTCGAACGCATGAAGAACGGCGAGTTCCCCGACGGCACACGCACCCTGCGCGCAAAGATCGACATGAGCAGCCCGAACATCACTCTCCGCGACCCGGCGATCTACCGCATCCTCCACGAGAACCATCAGCGTCAGGGCGACAAGTGGTGCATCTACCCGCTCTACGACTACGCGCATCCCATCCAGGACGCGATCGAGGGCATCACCCATTCGCTGTGCAGCCTGGAGTTTCTCAACAACCGTCCGATGTACGACTGGGTCTGCGAGAAGATCGGCTTCAGCCCGCGTCCGCATCAGTACGAGTTCGCGCGGCTCAATGTCACCAACACCGTCATGAGCAAGCGCTACCTCCGCAAGCTGGTCGAGACGGGGTTGGTCGACGGCTGGGATGACCCAAGACTCCCCACATTGTGCGGACTGCGCCGGCGCGGATATACGCCCGCGAGCATCTTCGACTTCGTACAGCGCGCCGGTGTCTCAAAGGTCTACAGCCTGGTGGATATCCGGCTCTTGGAGGCGTGCGTCCGCGAGGAGCTGAACAAGACCGCCCCGCGCCGTATGGCCGTCACGCATCCGCTCAAGCTGACGCTCACCAATATTCCCGAAGACCGTGTTGACTGGTTCGATGTGACCAACAATCCCGAAGATGAAGCTGAAGGCAAGCGTCAGGTACCGCTGACCCGTGAACTATGGATCGAGCGCGAGGACTTCTCCGAGGTGCCGCCGCCTAAGTTCCAGCGTCTGAAGCCCGGCGGCGAGGTGCGTCTGATGGGCGCCTATATCGTCCGCTGCAACCGCGTGCTCCACAACGACGCCGGCGAGGTGATCGGCATCGAAGGAACCGCGGACCTTGTCTCCGGCAACGGCAATCCGTCCGACGGACGCAAGGTGCGCGGCACCATCCACTGGGTCAGCGCGAAGCATGCCGTCGACGCTGAAATCCGACTCTACGACAATCTCTTTACCCTCGAGAATATGAACGAGATGCCCGAGGATAAGACCTACGACGATTACCTCAACGTCGATTCGGTGAAGATCGAGCAGGGCTGTAAACTCGAGCCGTCTCTGAAAGACGCAAAAGCGGGCGAACGTTTCCAGTTCGTACGACTGGGGTACTATATCGTCGATATCATGAACCCCGGCACATTCAACCGCATCGTATCGCTCAAAGACAGCTATAAACCGCAGTAAAAGGAGATACTTATGGTCATCATTGAGATGGAAAACGGCAATAAGATCAAGCTTGAGCTGTACCCCGAGACTGCGCCGATCACGGTCGAAAACTTCCTGCGTCTGGTGGGCGACCATTTCTACGACGGTTTGATCTTTCACCGCGTGATTCCGGGCTTTATGATCCAGGGCGGCTGCCCGCAGGGGACCGGTACCGGAGGTCCGGGCTGGAACATCAAGGGTGAGTTCCGTGCAAACGGCGTCAATAACCCGACCGTCCACAAGCGCGGCGTGATCTCGATGGCGCGCGCGCAGCATCCGGATTCCGCCGGGTCGCAGTTCTTCATCATGCACTGCGACGCCCCGCATCTCGACGGACAGTACGCTGCGTTCGGTAAGGTCGTCGAGGGCATGGACATCGTCGACAAGATTGCCGCCGTGCCGACGGATTTCCGCGATAAGCCGAAGTCCGCGCAGCGCATGAAGCGCGTGTACATCGAGGAAGCATAACGAAATCAAACGGGGAATGGGCGACTGTTCCCTGTTTCACAGTATTCACATTTTTCTGTTGACGTACGATGAACGGTGTGCTACAATAACAACGGTTACTGAAGATATACTGAACGGAGGGACTGCATATGCAAAATCTGATCACGTTTCCGGGGCTGGGGCTGCAGTTCAACATTGACCGCGTGGCGTTCTCGCTGTTCGGCGTCAATGTGTACTGGTACGGCATCATCATTGCGGTGGGATTCCTGCTGGGAGTATTCTACTGCCTGAAGCGCTGCAAGAGCGTGGGACTCAAGACCGATGATTTAATCGACCTGCTGATTTTCGCCGTGCCGATTTCCATCATCGGTGCCCGTGTGTATTACGTCGTGTGGAAGTTTGACGAGCTGTACTACTATGACTACGCCGCGATGTTCCGTATCTGGGACGGCGGCATCGCCATCTACGGCGCGATTATCTTCGGCGTCATCACCGCCGTGATCTTCTGCAAAGTCAAGCGTATCCGCATCGGCGCCCTGCTTGACGTCGCGTGTTTGGGTCTGCTGATCGGTCAGGCCATCGGACGCTGGGGCAACTTTGTCAATAAAGAAGCCTACGGCGGCGTCACCGACTCGTTCCTGCGCATGGGCATCTACGTCGACGGCGCTCTCACCTACGTCCATCCGACCTTCCTTTATGAGTCGCTGTGGAATACCGTCGGGTTCATCTTTCTCCACTTCAGGTTCCCGCACCGCAAACGCTCCGGTGAAATCTTCTGTCTGTATACTGCCTGGTACGGCATCGGCCGCGGCTTCATCGAGGGAATGCGTACCGATAGCCTGTACTTCTTCAACAGCTCTCTGCGTATCTCGCAGTTCGTCGGATTTTTCAGCGCGATTGTTGCAATCGGCGTGCTGATCTACATGTTCCTGTTCCAGGAGTATGACGCGGAAGTCCTTGCGACGCCGTATCTGCCGAAGCGGGTGAAGAAGGGCGCGGAAGAAGAGGAAGAAGTGCAGACACCCGAGGAGCCTGCGGACGAGCCGGTCGTGATCAGCGGTGTTGTATTCAACCAGGAGGAGGATGACATCGCCGTGACGGGTGATGAGGCCGCAACTGCCGAAGCCGAAAAGGCTGCGGATACCGAGAAAACGGACGATGAAACGGACACGGAGGAAAAAAATGACGCTGATTGACGGAAAAGCGGTATCTGAGAAGCTGCGCGGAGAGTTGAAGGCGGACGTTGCGGCGTTCATCGAGAAGACGGGAATAAAGCCCGGACTGGCGGTGGTTCTGGTCGGGGATGACCCGGCGAGCAAGGTGTATGTCCGCAACAAGAGGCGCGGCTGCCGCGAGTGCGGGATGTACTCGGAGGTCATTGAGCTGCCGGCGGACACGACGCAGGCGGCGCTTCTGCAGCTCATCCTCGATCTCAACACCCGCACGGACATCCACGGCATCCTCGTGCAGGAACCGACGCCGCGTCAGATTGACAACACAGCCGTGATCAACGCAATCGACCCGCGCAAAGACGTCGACGCGTTCCACCCGATGAACGTCGGGCGCATTATGACCGGTAACTTCGACTTTCTCCCGTGCACGCCGGCCGGCATCATGGAACTGCTCGATGCGTACAACATCCCGATCGCGGGCAAGGAATGCGTCGTGGTCGGGCGGTCAAACATCGTCGGAAAACCGCAGGCGATGCTGCTTTTGCACCGCCACGGCACTGTGACGATCTGCCACTCGAAGACCGTCGGACTCGCGGAGGTCACGCGCCGCGCGGACATTCTCGTCGCGGCGGTCGGGAAGCCCGGGCTGATCACCGGAGATATGGTCAAGGAGGGCGCGGCGGTCATTGACGTCGGCATGAACCGCATCATTGGCAGTGACGGCCGTGAGCATCTGACCGGCGACGTCGACTTCGAAAGCGTGTCGCAAAAAGCCGCTTACCTCACGCCCGTCCCCGGCGGCGTCGGGCCGATGACGATCACGATGCTGCTTCGCAATACGCTGACAGCCGCGAAAAAGAGCCTGTAAAATCAGCCCTCCTTATCCGAAGATAGGGAGGGCTTTGCTGTGTCCCGTTGTTTCCACATGGGAGCATCATATTGCCTTACGTGTGATCCATTCGCTGGTCGTGACGCAGACCTCACCGTCGGTGTCTGAGGTCACCTCGAGGTAGTACCCCGCCGCGTCGTCCGGAATATCCGCGCTTAGGCGGTCGTTTTCAAGTCTCGCGGGGACATGCTGCCACACCTGATCCATAAATGTCAGCGTATCGCTGTAGCCATACTTGCTGTGCGCGGAGTAAGTCATCGGCGCGTCGATGTAAAAAAGGCGCGTCGAGAGCACCCGTACGCCGGCGGGGATCCGTACCCGGCACACGGCGCACTCCGGCGTCGGCTGGGTCGCAAAGGTCACGACGCCTTTGCCGCCGCGGACGATCCAGTCGGCGTAGACCATCGAGATTGCGGGCGTCCACCCGGCGACATGCGAGTGGTTCATATTGTCGGTCAGTGCGAGCACGGTGCGCGGGTTATACGGGCTCGTCGCGGAGTAAGACAGAGAGTTGGATGTGACGGTAAAGTTGTTGTCATCGTTCCACGCAAGCCACAGAATCGGCATCCGTACGCGGTCGAATCTGTCTTCGGCGCGGAAATTGCGGATGTTTTCGGGATCTTTGAGCATATTCGCAAAGTTGGTCAGTGCGCGGTCAAGGTAGCCGGAGCCGTAGATCGGAATGGCAAACGCAAAGCGCGGGTCATGCGTGAGCGCGATGGACGAGATGACGCCGCCCCACGAGATGCCGGTCAGGCCGACGCGTCCGCCGTCGACGCATGGGAACGAGCGCAGCAGCGTGTTTGCAAGGATGGTCTTTGCTACCGCGTGGGTCATCCACTGGTCGCGGACGGGTGCGGAGGTGTTGGAGAAGTGGTCGTTGTCAGGGCTGTCGGCGTACCCGTCGGGAGGCGTGACGCGGGCGTAGGGTGCGGTGTCGGTTTCGAGAGAGCCTGCGTTGGGCGCTTGCGGAAAGTACCCGACGGTATCCGGCGCGATGGCGGCGTATCCGCGGTCGTTCCACATTTTGACCCAGGGAAGGTAGGAATGCCCGCCTCCGCCGTGAATCAGCACGATTCCCGGTACTTTCTCTCTCGGTTCGGTTTTCGGGAAGCCGATGTAGGCAAACGTCAGCGTGGGCTTGCCGTCGCGGTCGATGCCGTCATAGGAGAGCGCGCGGATGCCCGAAAACTGCGGCAGCGTCGGGTCGAGCGCGGGGAGATAACGCCATTTTGGTGACGTCAGCCGCGCGGAGGCCAGAAGCTGTTCTATGCTTTCCATCGTCAGATATCCTCGTCGCCGTGCGCTTTGATCCACGCGCGGGCGTAGTCGACGGCCTTGATCTCGAGGTCCGCGATGGTGTTGGAGCAGAAGATGATCCCCTCGATGGTGCCGTTTTTAAGCCATTGATAGTACTTATCAAGCTGATATTCCATCAAATCCATCGGCATCGGCGCTCTGTTGCCATAGTTCCACATGTAGCAGCCGCACAGAACGGGCTTATCCGGGCCGATCAATTCCCTCAGCCGCGCGAAGTTTTCATCGAGATCCAGGAGCTTATGTCCCGACCATGTCCAGAAGCTCACACGGTTGATTTCGGCGAGGTAGGGGATCGCTTCGTCCTTCAGCTCATGCGTATAAATGACCGTCCAGAGGTCAAGTTTACGACCCGGTATCGCGTTGTTGAGACACTCCCGGTACATTTTCAGTTTATCCGGCGTATAGATCGCCATACGCGACGGGTTCATGAAGTCGTCCATGATGCCGCCGGTGACGTTCGGATGCTTTTTCGCGATGCGGATGACCTCGTCGAGGTCGACGGCCTCACCCTCACGGTGGGAGCCGCCGTCGCCGATGATGCTCCAGACGACCTGTCCGAGTGTGTCGAGCACCATTGCCTCCTGGTCAAACGGCGGCGTCGGGATGCCGCCCATTACCACGCGGCAGCAGTTCGGGATGCCCATGTAGTAGCAGCCCTCCAGCGGTGTCATCCGGTTCGTGCCCGGCAGATTCCAGACGTTGCCGTTGCGCGTGTTGTGATGCGTTCCCGCGTTTTGTCCCCAAATCCAGAGTTTATCACGCAGTTTCATAGATTAGACCTCCTGTCGTGTTGGTATAAGTGCCTATTTATGTGCGTTTTTTCAGAAGCGCATTTGGGAAATACGCGTCGCCGCGGATGAATGCGCCATACCGCAGCAGATGCGCATATCGGTCGACATAATATGTCTGCGCACCGCCGCGTCCGCTCACATCCGTCAGCGCGGCGGTGCTGATCAGCTCACTTACAGCTCCCACAGCGTCTGCGGGTAATGCGTCAGGTTCTCGACGCCGCTGTCTGTCACGCGGATGACGTCCTCCATCCGGATGCCGCGCTTCGTTTTATGGCTGCCGAGGAAGATGTCCAGGCAGAAAGTCATATTCTCCGCGAGATTGTAGTCGGAGTTTGTCTCAATCCACGGCGCTTCGCCCTCCATCAGACCGTTCCCGTGACAGGGACCGTAGAGCAGATGGTCGCCGAATCCGCGCGCCTTCACGAACTCCGCGTGAACCCTTGCGACCTCCCTCGCCGGGACGCCCGCGCGCATCACATCGAGCACCGCGTTCTGCGTCGCGTAACCGGTTTCGATCAGGTTTTTCGTGTAGGTATCCGCTTTTCCGAACACAACCGCGCGTCCGATACTCGAGGCGTAGCCCTCGTACCGCGCACCGAATTGCAGGAATGTCAGATCGCCGGGTTGAATGACCTTGTCGCGCGGACGGCTGATCGCTTGGTCGGAGCCGTCGCCCGTCAGCACCCACAGCGGGTAGCTCTCACGTTCGGCGCCAAGCTCGTGCATCTTCCCCAAAGCCAGTCCGACGACCTGCCGCTCCGTCAGCCCTGTACGAAGGCGCGGCAGTACCCAGTCAAACGTCTCGCGTGTGATGCGCGCAGCCTCCCGCATGCACGCAAGCTCAGCATCGGATTTTTGCATCCGCAGAGTGTTGACGAGTGCATCCGCCTTGACAATTGCGCCCTCGCCTACGGTTTCCGCAAGCGCTTTGTATACGCCGATCGTCATCAGCGGTAGTCCCGCGACGCCCAGTTTGCGTACTTTTATCCCCATCTCGTCGAATACGCTCGCAAACGTATCCAGCGGTTTGCCCGGGTACTCCGGCTCCGACGACTCGCGGAACGCCTTCAGCAGCCGGATGTCCGGAAGCCGTGAACGGTCGGCGGCATAGGTGTAGCTCTCCGGTCCGATCAGCAGGTACGGCTTGCCGGACGCCGGAATCAGCACGCCTGCCGTCTCAAACGAGGGCCAGTAGTCGCAGAAATAGCGCACATACTGCGGTTCCGCTTCGTTTCCGTAGGCGAGGATCGCGTCGTAGCCTTCCTTCGCCATCAGCGCCTGTAACGCCTCTGCACGGGACAGAAATTCTGCATCGGTGATTCTTGGTTTCATTTCGTAATCCTCACTTATCAAAGAAATTTGCCGGGTTATCGATGAGCAAACGGTCGATATCGGACGCCTTTATGCCCGCTTCGTCCATCATCGGCAGTACGTTCACAAGGATGTGGTCATAGCCCCAGCCGCCGTACGTCCGCAGCAGCGTCTTCAGGCATACGTCGCACGACAGCAATATTTTATCGCCCCGCCCCGTGTCGATCAGATGCTTCAGCAGCTCCACCCGTGCGGTGTCATAATTAAAGTTCGAATATCCCGGACGCCGCGCTTCCCGGTCGATGTAGCTCTCCTTGCCGAAGTTGTCAAACTCTACATAGCAGCCCATGTCAAGCAGCTTTTCGATATAATCCACGCGGTTTTCCATATCAATGTGGTCGATACACACCCGATCGGGAGAGACTCCCGCGTCAATAAGAATCCGCGCAGCTTCGAGTCCGTTGACCGTCCACGGGTTGATATGGACATGAATCGGCGCGCCCGTCTCCCGCTGCGCGATCGCCGCGCCGCGCAGGACATTTCGCTCGCTCTCGTCGAATACCTCGCTCACGCCGATCTCGCCGATGATCCCCGCGCGCACGTCCGTGCCGTCCATACCTTCGTTCAGCTCACGCACCATGTTTGCCGCCAGCTGTTCCGGCGTCGACGCGCGTACCTCCGGCGAATGCGTCGAGCCGACGTAGTACCCCGCACCCATTACGATGTGGAGGCCCGTCTCGCGAGACATCCGGCGCAGCCGCTCCGGGTCACGCCCGATGCCGATCGTCGTCGCGTCCACGACCGTTTGGCCGCCGGCACGCGCGAAGTGGAGAAGCTCCCGCTTCTGCGTTTCGTAGTCGTCGAAGCGCAGATTGTCCCGCAGCGCGTACGGATCGCGTGCAAGCTGCCCCAGGACGTTCATCGTTACCGGACGTGTTGCCGGATCCGGGATGTCCCGCAGCAGACGTTCCTCGAAGAACGCCGTCAGCTCGATGAAGACATGCTCATGCGCGGTCGTCACACCCATATCCTCGCGGCGAATCGGACCGAGCACAGTTTGTACGGACATCGTTAACACCTCGCAGTCAACATAATATGGAGAGAGCCGCGCAATTCCAACGCGGCTCATGATTACTTTAAGTATTACAGAGTGACTTCCCTGCCCAGGCGCGCCGAGTCGTAGATGCCCTGCAGCATCCGCTGAACGGTTACGCCGTCGGAGAGCGACGAACGCGGCTGCTTGCCCGTGCGTACGCAGTCAAGGAAGTGCGCGATTTCCTCGTCAAAGATGCCGAGGTTCTTCGTCGTCGGTTTGTTGTCGGTCAAATAGCCCATATCTTCGCCGTAGATCGTCAGCGGGTCGAGCGTTGCGCCGGCCTTCGTGCCGCAGATCTGCGTGTAACCGGCCGGGGGCGCATTCAAAGCCCAGCTCACCTCAAACAGCATGCACGCGCCGTTCTCGAAGTGGATGATGCCCGCCGCGCTGTCCTCCGTGTCGAACGCCGTTACGTCCGAGTCGAGCGCTACCCAGCGGTCGACGCCCTTCGTCTGGTAGTTTCCGATGCGCTTACTCGTCATCGCACTCACGCGGACGGGCTTCGGACGACCCATCAAATACCATGTACGGTCGATACAGTGCACGCCGATGTCGATCACAGGCCCGCCGCCAGACTTCGACGTGTCGGTGAACCATCCCAGCGGCGTCCCGCGGCGGCGGATGGCAGCGGTCTTCGCGTAGTAAATCTCGCCCAGCTTACCTTCCTCAACCATCTGGATGAGAAGCTGACTCTCGGCGGAATAGCGCGTCGGGACGGCCATCATGAACATCACGCCCGCTTTCTCGACGGCTTCCTGCATCTTCAGCGCGTGCTCGAGGTTCAGCGCCATCGGTTTTTCGCACAGGATGTCTTTCCCCGCGTTTGCCGCCGCGATTGCGACGGACGAATGTGCGCGGTTCCAGACGCAGATGTCGATGATATCGACGTCGGTGCCCGCGAGAAGCGCTTCGACGGAATCGTACGCCGCCGGGATGCCGAACTTCTTCGCGGCAGCCTGTGCGCGCTCGAGATTGATATCCGCGATCGCGGCGACTTCGACGTCGCTGCGCTTCGCGTACGCAGGGAGATGGGCGCTCTGGGCAATGTTGCCCGCGCCGACGATGCCGATTCGCAGTTTTTCCATGGTGATACTCCTATTCTTTCTGTGCTATTTGACAAGCTCCCGGATTGCCGTGAGCTGTTCTTCACTGAGAGAGATCTTCGCGGCGGAAGCGTTCTGCTCAAGCTGCGCGACATTGCTTGCCCCGGGGATCACATGCGTCATACCCGGCTGCGCCAGCATATACGCGAGCACAAGCTGTGCCATCTTTAGACCTGCGTCTCGCGCGATCTTCTCCAGCACTGCCAGCTTCACCGTTACGCCCGGGTCGAGATATTCATCGTTGTGCTGGTCGTACAGACGGTCGCCGCGGCCCACCTTCGTCGGATCGTTGTAGCGGCCCGTGAGCAGACCCTGCGCAAACGGGCTCCAAGCGATGTACGAGATACCGTTTTTCACGCAGTAATCCATTGCGCCGCGCTCTCTGAGACGTTCGCCGTGCAGGATGTTGTAGCCGTTCTGCACCGCAGCGATCCGTGTGCGGATGCTGCCCTCGCTGCGGCGGGCATCCTCGAATGCTTTCAGCATCGCCGGCGGGCAGTTCGAGACCGCAAAGTAGCGCACCATATCCCCGCGTACCAAGTCATCCACCGCCGCGATGCTCTCCTCCGGGTCGACATGCTCGTCGATATTGTGGAAATAGAGCAGGTCGATGTGATCGGTCTGCAGCCGCTCGAGCGAGGCATAAACGGCGTCCATGATGTTCTGACGCGACAGGCCCGCGTGGTTCGGCGTCTTACCGTCCATCAGCCCGCGCAGCTTCGTCGCGAGGACGATGTCGCGCCGCAGCTCCGGATTCTGTGCCAGCCAACGGCCGATCACGCGCTCGGAGTTGCCGGAGCTTTCGTTATACCGGTTCGCCGTGTCCCAGAACGTCACGCCCAGCTCCCATGCGCGGTCGAAGATTTCGAAGGCGGTCTCCTCATCCACGCGCGAACCGTCGCCGGTCTCAGGAAGGCCGTACTTCCACGTCCCGAGTCCCACGATGCTCGCCTGCAGTCCGGACTTACCGAGCCTGCGATAGGGCATCCCGTTGAACGCGTCGCTATCAAACCCCATTCCAAAGAAGGATTTGTTGGGTGTCAGGTAGTCCATCAGATCGTCCTCCTTATTTCAAAAGTCCCACGCAGTCGTAGTGCGGTACCGCCGCAATCTGTTCCCGTGCGGCCTTGAACTCGCGATGTGCCAATGTGATTACGATAAAGTCCTTTTGGAGCGCCTGATTGAGTGTCAGATTCTCAAATTCAAACACGGTATCTGTCTTTGCGTTCGGTTCACAGACCGTCACTCGATAACCGCGCGACTGCAGCTCTCTTGCGAAGTCCACAGACGGTGAGTCACGCAGGTCGTCGACGTCAGGCTTATAGGTCATCCCCAGAACACAGATCTGCGCAGGCGGCGCGACGATTTCTCCGACGCGCTCGCAGACCCATAAGGGCTTGCGGTCATTGATTGTACGTGCCGTACGCATCAGCGTTGTGTCATCCGGGAACTGCTCGATCAGATACCACGGCACGACCGGAATGCAGTGCCCGCCGACCCCGACGCCCGGAGTATGGATATTCACGCGCGGATGGCAGTTGGCCAGCGCAATCAGCTCGAAGACGTCAATTCCCAGCTTCTCGCACAGCACAGAAAGCTCATTGGCATAGGCGATGTTCACGTCGCGGTAGGCGTTTTCAACGACCTTTGCGGTTTCAGCGGTCACGTCATCGGTTACCCGGACGCTGCCCTTTGTCAGCAAGCGGTCATAAATCGACTTTGCAAGCGCCGCAGCTTCCGGAGTCGGGGAGCCGATCAGCCGGTCATTCTCCCGCAGCTCCTTCATCATCGCGCCCGGAATCACACGCTCGGGACAATGGACGACATGGAAGCTGTCGTATGCAAGCCCCGTCTTCTTCGCCAGGCGCTGATGGATGCGCCGTGTTGTCGTCGGCGGAGATGTGCTCTCGAGCACCACCAGGTCGCCTGCCTTCAAAACCGTTGCGATCGAGTCCGCCGCGCTTTCAACGATGTGTATGTCGGCACGTTCGATGCCGTCCGCTCCGGGTACCAGAGGCACCGTCACGCAGATGAAGAACGCGTCCGCCGGTTCCATCCGGTCGGAGAAACTCAGACGAGTGCGCGCCTCATCCAGAGCGTCCTGCAGCCCCGGCTCGTCGATCGGCGACTTGCCCGCGTTCAGGCTTTCAAGGATGCGCGGGTTGACGTCCACGCCGTGTACATGAAATCCCGCCTGTGCCAGCACCACGCAGGTCGGCAGACCAATGTACCCGACGCCTACGACCGTGATGCGCTCAATATTCCGCATAAAATCCAAATCTCCCAAGTTTTATTGTTCTACTCTTGCAAGCACCCAGCTTCGGGATACCGCAGTATGCATCGTGACTACGCCCGTGTCGACAGTGAGCGCCGTCGGAGCCGCCGTTACGCCTGCCCGGTTTCCGCAAAGGCTTTGAAGGCGACGTCCATCGAACACAGCGTACGCGTGAAGGTCCTGTATCCGACGGTCAGCCGGATACTGTCCCACACGCTGTGACAATCTCTGCAAAACGTCCGTGTCTCCATAGTCATGCATACACATAGTATACCGCATTCCCACCCGTTTGGCAAGTCTTTTTTATGAAAAAGAGCGCCGGGCTTTGATGCCCGACGCTCCGTATCCCTTATATCAGCGTCTTGAGGAAGTCGAATGCAATCTTGATGTCGCGGTAGGGATCGTCGCCTGCCTCACGTTCTATGGCAAGGAAGCCGTCATAGCCTTCCTCCCGCAGCGCTTTGATCCATGCCGGGAAGTCGACCTCGCCGGAGCCGAGCGGCACCTCGATCCACTTCCGGCCCTCCGGTACGTTCGGCCACTCCTTATGCACCTCACGCCACAGGCAGATGCCGTCCTTCGCGTGCGTATGGTGGATGTACTTCCCGAGCATGTGTACCGCCTCGACCGGATCTTGATCAGAGCACATCACGAAGTTTGCCGGATCGAGGTTCACGCCGAGACCGGGACTTGCGACATCCTCAAGGAACTCCTTGAGCACGATCGCCTTTTCGGGGCCGGTCTCGATGTTGTAGCAGAGGCCATGCTCCACGCAAAAATCACCGATCTCGGTCAAAGCTGCCTTGAGCTGTACGTAGATGGGGTCATGTTTGCAGTCGGGAATTTTACCGATGTGGGACGTGACGTTTTTGACGCCCATCATCTTGGTAAACAGCAGCATGTTTTTCGTCCTTTTGATGCGCTCGGGCACCTCCGCCGCGTCGCACGCGAAGCCGCCGATGTCTACGCAGACTGCGCTGATTTCCAGACCGGCGTCGGTAACAAACTTTAAGATGCCGTCAGCGCACGGCTGAATGGGAGTCCGGGTGAAATCGAGGCCGGACTCGCTTGCGTACATCTGGATGCCGTCGGCACCCATCTGCGCGGCACGACGGACACCGCCTTCAAAGCCTTCGCGGAAACTTGCGGTCATGACACTGATTTTCATAAATGGAATTCTCCTTTATAGAATGATAGATGGTTCGGTTACGGCAGCGTGACGATGCGGACGGTGAACGGAGCGCCGGAGCTGTTGTAGCCCGACGAGTCCCCGGCATAGGCATAGCCTTCAACGATGCCTGCTGCGAGACTCTTCAGCGAGAAGGTGAAGATACGTGTATTGTTTTCAGTAGTGAAGTTACTTGTCTCGGCAATGATCTGCCCGTAGACATCGGTGATCACGACGCGGGTGGTCTTCGTGTTCGCCGTAACGCTGACGGAGACTCTGTCGCCGAGCCAGATGACATCGGCGCTGGTGGTGATCTTCACGATGGCCGGCGCGGAGGCATTGACCGTCGGATTGAGGGTGATGGTTATGGGCGTAGGTGCGATGTAGTAGCCGGTGTTGTCGCCCGCGCGGACGGTGTAGGTTTGCTCTCCCGAAGAGGACGGCGTGAAGGAGATGAGGAAAATATGCGTGTCTCTGTCGACTGTGTAGATACCGGAGTCCTGCGCGACGATTCTCCCAAGCTCATCCGCGAGACAGACGCGCAGCGCGGTCGCGTTCGTACGGACGGTGATTGTGACGGCCTGGCCGACGCAGGGCGATGCAGAGCTCGGAACAGCGGACAGCACCTGCGGCGATGCGATGACGGGGCTGAACGGCTGCGACGGCGCGACATTGACGGGATAAGCGCGCGAGATGTTGTTGATGCCGTCGGGCAGCGTGGCGTAGACGATGAAGGTCTGCGCGCCGGCTGCGGTAGGTATGATGCCGACCGTCCAGACAGTGTTCTGCGCGCCGGATGCCGAGCCGAGCGTATTGCCCATACTGTCAATCACGCGGACGCCGCTTACAGGATCGGAGGTGACCACCGTGACACTTGTCGCGGCGCCGGCGGTATAGTTCTCCTCGGAGATCGAGAGGATGGTGGCGGTTTTCTCCGGCTCGACGGGCTTGGACGCGGTGACGCGGTAGATGACGGCGGCGACCTCCGCGCGGCTCAGCGATGTGCTCGGGCGGAAGGTGCCGTCCTCATAACCGCCGAAGATCCCTGCTGCCGTGACGTTCGCGACGGCGTCCTGCGCGTAGACGGCGATGCTGGAAAGGTCGGCATAATACACGGGCCCGGTCGCGGCGGGCAGGTTGAGCGTGAGGTTCAAGATTGCGGCTGCTTGCTCTCGCGTAATCGCCCGATCCGCGTGAAAACGGGAATCAGAGAGCATCTCGGCGGGAATCAGACCCGCCGTATACGCCTGACGGAAAGAGTCATAGTACCAGCTTGTCATCGCGACGTCCATCGGCCACGAGTAGGAGCCGGATCCGGTCGGGTTATAGCGGCGGACGATGAGGGTGACAAACTCCGCACGCGTAATGGAGTTGTCCGGACGGAAAGTGCCGTCGGTGTATCCCCGGATAACCCCGGCGTCTGCCATTGCGAGGATTTCGGTGCGTGCCCAGTGCGTTACGGTGTCGGGGAAGTAGGCCGCCGACATCCCGCACAGACTGCCCAGCAGCATCAGCACCAGAAGAACCGATATGAGTTTTTTCATATGTGTGAACTCCTTATACATCCACAGTTTTTCTGTGTCCGTTCAGCTTCAGATACGCGACCGCGATGATTTTCGCATGGTCGAATGCGATGCCGTTCCAAGAGAGGATACCGACGTCATGCCGTATCCCGAACGGTGTCTGCGTCATACGGATGTCGAGATCTGCGCGCAGCGTCTCTGTACCGTCCGTCAGCATGAGCACACCATCCGCAAGGCTCACATGGAACCACCGCGCGTCGTCGGCATCGTCGTCGGCGCGGACGTGCAGCGTACGGCGGTCGGCGAGGGCGGCGTAGGCATGCGTGATGACCCAGCCGCGCGGGTCACGTCCCGGGTCGCTGAACAACCCGATCGGCGCAAGAGTCAGGCCTTCGACGTGAGTTTCCTCAAGAAGTTCCCGTGCGGCGGCTGCGTCGACGGTCTCGTCGGGGTTTGCGAATCCGCCGGGCAGTGCCCACATCCCTAAGGAGGGATGCCCGCCGCGCCGGATCAGCAGCAATTCATACCCGTCCGTGTCCGGCGAGAACAGCAGAATATCGGCAGTCACGGAAGGGCGCGGGTAGTCTCCGGGACGGTAGCGCGCGAGAAATTCCGATTCGGTCAGTCCATTTTTGTCAGTCAGCATGGCAATCTCCGCAAAAAAAATGTTGCATTATGCATTTACGCGTGGTATAATAGAAAAAACCCCAAGAAATAAGGAGGATGCTTATATATGACACAAAAGGAGAAAATGAAACTCAAGGGTCAGGGATGCATCCCGCAGAACGACGGCGTTCACTTCGCATTGCGCTATCCGCTCGTCGCCGGATGCGTCACGTCCGCACAGATCCGCGCCGTCGCCGACGTCGCCGAGACCTATGGACGCGGCTACTATGTCGAAACCGTTCGGCTGGGGCTGGAGATTCCGCACATCAAACCCGAGGATATCTCCGCCGCCCGTGAGAAGCTCGCGGCAGTCGGACTGCACACCGGCGGCACCGGAAAACGTGTCCGCCCGATCGTTCCGTGCAAGGGCACCGTCTGTGTCCACGGCCTGTTTGATACGCTGGGTCTGTGCCGGACACTCCACGAGCGCTTCTACGCGAAGGATACCGTCGCGAAACTAAAGATCGGGCTTGCCGGATGCCCGAACAACTGCACCAAAGCGCAGCTCAACGACATCGGCATCATCGGATGCGCAAGGCCTCAGTTTGACGCGGACAAGTGTACGGGCTGCGGCATGTGCGTTGATATCTGCCCGGTCAAGTGCCTGAAGCTCGAGGACGGCAAGATCGCCTTTGACGCTTCCAAGTGCGTCGACTGCGGCAAGTGCATCAAAGCCTGTCCGACCGACGCGTTCAGCGATGCCTGCCGCGGTGTGTATATCTTCGTCGGCGGACGCTTCGGACGCTCCATCCGGATCGGAGACCGCGTCGACCATGTCTTCACACCCGACGAAGTCCCCGACGCCGTCGAAAAAATCATAGCATGGTATCAGGAGAATGCCCTCGATGGTGAGCGCACCTCCGCAACGGTCGAGCGGCTCGGTATTGATGCGATCAATGCACTGTTCCGGTAAGCAATAGACGGATGCAGGGGTGGGATTTATTTCCCGCCCCGTTCTTTTTTTCGTTCGGCTTCGCGTATATTCCGACGCGTTTCAGCTTTGTCCCACTCGGCTTTGTCCTCCGCACTCAATACCGTCAGCTTCGGCACCGGACACGGCCTCCCGTCGTCCCCGAGCGCCACCATCGTCAGATACGCCGAGTTGATCAACGTCCGCGTGCCGTTGAGCTCCTCGACGTACGACGTCACGCGCACGACCATCGACGTACGCCCGACGTACACGATGCGCCCTTTGAGAACGATCGTCGAGTTTGCAACCGCCGGGGCTAAAAACTCCAGCGTCTCCACGAGCACCGTCGTGACGTTGTGCTCGGAGTGCCTTCTGGCGACGACTGCCGCGACAATGTCAATCCACTCCATCAGCCGTCCGCCGAACAGACGGTTCGCGCCGTTCATCGTGCTCTGTGTCAGCACCTGCACCTGCTCGGCGACCGATTCCTCCGGTGTCTTCTCAGCTTTCATCCGCAGCTCCTTCAGTACGTGGGAGGAACATCCATGAGCCCTCCATATGATACAGTATTTCCTCATACGGCAGCCCCAGCTCGCTGTGCAGAATCTGTGCGATGCGGGAGCCGCAGTAGCCGCCCTGGCAGCGTCCCATCGACGCCCGGCAGCGGTTCTTCACGCCGATGACCGTCCGCGCACCACGCCGTACCGCGTCGAGCACCTCTGCATACGTGACGGTCTCGCATCGGCAGACGATTTCGCCGAACGCCGGATTCTCTCGTACCAGTTCCCTGCGTACCTCGTCCGGCAGATCCCGGAAGCGCGGGAAGGCTTTGCGGTATGGGTCGAAGTCCGCGCGCGGTGTCAGTTCCGTGACCTCGCCGAGAAGCTCTGTCACATACCGCGCGATCGGCATGGCCGCCGTCAGCCCGGGCGACTCGATGCCGACCAGGTTCACTGCGCGGCCGCTGCGTTCGATCACAAAATCATGGTAGCCGCCCCGGTTTGTCAGCTTCGGACGGACTCCCGCGAACGTCCGGATGACCTGCCCGCGTGATAGCCCCGGCAGCAGCTTCTCTCCATCACGCAGCAGCTCCTCCAGTACCGGCGCGGTCGTCGCGCGGTCGTCGGCGTCGGACGTGTACTCGTTCGACGGTCCAATCAGCACATTGCCGTCGACTGTCGGCGTCAGATGGATACCCAGCCCTCCGGCGCGCGGGTTCGGTACCGGATACGCGGGCAGCGGCAGTGTATCCCCGACGCGTTTGTCCAGCACGTAATACTCGCCCCTGCACGGGTACGTTTCGATCTCCGGAAGTCCGAGTGTCCTTGCGAGTGCGGCGGCTCCGTGACCGGCGGCGTTGACGATGAAGTCCGCGCGGACGTCTCCTGTGGGCGTGTGAAGCGTATATTCGCCGTCGCTGGTCGATATGAGCATGACGGGACTGTTAAAAAGAAAGCGCGCACCGTTGCGGACCGCGTTCTCCATCAGTGCGAAGGTATATTCGAACGGGTCGAGGATTGCCGTACGCGGTGAGTACATCGCAAACTCCCCGCGCACCTTAGGAGCCAGACGGTCGATTTCCGCGCGCGGAATCATCTCGAGCATGCAGCCGTTTTCGCGTCCGCGAGAGAGCATCCCGGTCAACACACGGCGGTCGTCCTCATCGAACCCGACGACCAGCTTGCCGGTCCGTTTATACCGGATGTCCAGCTCCTTTGCGAGCGCATCGAAACCCCGGTTGCCCTCAACGCACATGCGCGCCATCTTCGACCCGGGGACGTTGTTGAAGCCCGCGTGCAGCACGCCGGAGTTCCTGCCGGAGGTTCCGTATGCGGCGTCC
>Ga0123335_1000760_pt1 | contig 54618 bp, 45 predicted proteins | sample BiotimSIPDNA_2_FD_89707 | JGI IMG/M metagenome (GOLD analysis project Ga0123335, IMG submission 89707) | Anaerobic biogas reactor microbial communites from Washington, USA - Biogas_R2 time_0 SIP DNA | ecosystem: Engineered > Bioreactor > Anaerobic > Unclassified | place: Washington, USA...
GGCTTTACCACCGGTTTGATATCACGACGGATGGTCTTCTGTTGTTGTGAACCGTTCATAAGCCGTCTCTCCCAACGCGTGTCAGCGGGAATCCGTCTCCGGGCTCGAGCTGCACCAGGTTTTCGTCGGCCGGTGCCGTTCGCGGCGCGATGCCTTCGATTTCGACTCCAGCGGCGTCAGGTGCTTTGCCGTAGATCGCGTTTTCAATGACTTCCCGTGCCGTTATTGCTGATCCCGGGCAGTTCCGGCAGCTCCCCTGAAACCGCAGCCGCACCGTTCCTTCTTGGATCCCGAGGAATTCGAGATCGCCTCCATGCGACCTGAGATAGGGAAGGACGCTGTCGAGCGCCTGCGTGACCCTCGTTTCGAGATTGTCGGGATGAAGATCATGGAGCACGAGAAGACTTGATATGAGGTCTGACCGCACCAGGCTGTCGATGGTCGAGCTGCCGCCCTCGGACAGAATTTCGATGATTTTGGCCAGCCCGGCGCCGTGCAGTTCCATGACGGCCCGGGCGAGCTCGAGCGCGGCGGCGCGGCTGTCCGGATCGGGGATGGATTCAGCTTTCCGCACGAGTTCTTCTATATCACCCATGCGTTTTGAGTATTCGCCGGTCTGCATTTTCAGTCACTTTCCCGAGAGCCCGAACATCGGTGAATGATGGGTCTCGAGGGTTCGACCCCGGCCCAGGTACATGTGAACGCCGCAGGGGAGGCACGGATCGAAGCTGCGGACGGTTCTCATAATGTCGATCCCCTTGAAGTTGTCCGGCCCGTTCTCTTCGAATATGGGGGTGTTCTGCACAGCATCCTCGTAGGGTCCCGGTGTGCCTAATGTATCCCGCGGGCTCGCGTTCCAGGGTGTGGGCGGATACGGATGGTAGTTCGCGATTTTTCCGTCGCGTATCACCATGTGATGCGAAAGCACTCCCCTGACTGCTTCGTGAAATCCGCAGCCGATCGCCTCGTCCGGGACCTTGAAATCGGTCCATGTCCGTGTCCGTCCGGCGCGGACCTCATTAAGTGCTCTCTCTGCGAAATAGACGGCGAGCGCTGCGGAGTATGCCTGGAAATAGCTCCTGGCGCGGTTCCGCTCCAGGGCGTTGCTCCATTGGGGCACCTTCCACTCGAATTCGACTGCGGGGCGCAGGGCCGTCTTCGGGAGGTTGATCTTCACGCTGTTTCCGGTCGCCTTGACGTAGTCGTTGTTGACGAGCCCGTTCAGCGCCGTGGCCCAGAGTCTTGCGATCGGTCCGCCTCCGGTATCGAGAGCGAGGTAGTCTCCTGTCCTTTCATCGTACCAGCGGGGCGACATGACCCAGGTGTAGTTTCCGGTGAAGTCCCTCTTTTGCGGCCGCGGAATCGTCGTCTGATTCCACGGATGGCGTTTGTCGACAGGATTTCCCAGCGGGTCACGAGGTACAAAGGTCTCAGAATCCTGCCAGTCATCGTAATAGGAACTGCCGAGCAGAATGCGGATGCCGAGGTTGATCTTAATCAGCTCGTTTGTGACGACTTTGCCGTCTACGATGACGCTGGGGGTGACGTACATCGCCTTTCCCCAATTGTTCATGTTCGCGTACTTGTAATCGCAGACATAGGGATCGTTGAATGCGCCCCAGCAGCCAAGCAGGATTCTGCGCCGTCCGACTTTCTCGTACCCGGGAAGCGCGTCGTAGAAGAAGTCAAACAGGTCGTCGTGCAGCGGCACCACCTTCTTCATGAACTCAACATACTTCATGAGCCGCACCAGATAATCGGTGAATACCTGCACGGTTCCTGCAGTTCCGACTCCACCCGGATAGAGGGTCGAAGGATGGACATGCCGACCTTCCATCAGGCAGAACATCTCGCGCGTCAACCGGCTCATCTGCAGTGCTTCACGGTAGAACTCGCCGGTAAACGGATTGAGAGAGCGCATGATGTCGGCGATGGTCCTGTATCCATGGGCGTCGGCACCCGGAGAAAGCGTCTTCTCGGCCTTCTCGAGTACCCCGGGATTGGTCTGCTTCACCATCTGTTCGCAGAAGTCGACGCCGACGAGATTCTCCTGGAAGATGTTGTGGTCGAACATGTACTCCGCGGCTTCTCCGAGATTGATGATCCATTCCCCGAGAGGCGGGGTCTGAATTCCGAAGGCCATATTCTGGGTGTACACGGAGCATGTCGCGTGATTATCGCCGCAGATGCCGCATATCCTGCTCGTGATGAAATGCGCATCTCTGGGATCCTTGTTCTGCATAAATATGCTGTAGCCGCGGAAGATCGAAGAGGTGCTGTAGCACTCGGCGACCTCCCGGTTGCTGAAGTCTATCTTGGTATAGATCCCCAGGCTGCCGACGATTCTGGTAATCGGATCCCAGTTCATCTCGACGGTGTTGGGCGACTTGGGGAGTACTTCACGCTTGGTTTTGATAATAGTGCTCATTCGACAGCCTACCCTCCGTTCAGTAGCTCCGCGGCTTATAGCCGGTCGTGAGCCGGGTTCCCCGATGCCGCCACTTCGGTTCTTTGTTCACTGTGGAATGGGTGATGCCGCGAAGAGCGCGGATCATCCCTCCGTAGCTCATGCTGATTGCGCCTGAGGAGAATCGCGCTCCTGGGGGTTCTTCCATGAAGGGCATGAATTTGTCCGGGAAACCGGGCATGGTGCAGGCGATGCATATTCCCCCGACATTGGGACATCCACCGATTCCGCGCATCCAGCCCCGCTTCGGTACGTTGCAGTTCACGACCGGACCCCAGCAGCCGATCCGGACAAGGCAACGTGGTGAGCCGTATTCATGCGTGAATTGTCCCTGTTCATAGTAGCCGGCGCGATCACACCCTTCGTGCACCGTCTTACCGAACAGCCACGTAGGCCGGAGCATGTCATCCAAAGGAATCATGGGTGATTGTCCGGCCGCCTGATATAGAAGATAGAGAAGCGTCTCCATGAAATTGTCCGGCTGAACAGGACACCCGGGAACATTCACAATGGGAATTCCGGCCTTTGATTGCCAGCCCCAGCCTAGGTAGTCAGCCAGACCCATGCACCCGGTGGGGTTACCCTCCATGGCGTGAATGCCGCCGTAGGTGGCACATGTCCCTGCGGCGACGACCGCCCAGGCCTTTGGCGCGAGGCGGTCGATCCACTCGCAGGTCGGAATCGGTTGTCCTGTGTCCGGATCCTGTCCTTGTGCAGCCCAGCATCCTTCGGTCTTTATGCTTTCATTCGGGATCGACCCTTCCACTACGAGCACGAAAGGATCGAGAAGGCCCATCTCGGCCTTGTAAAAGTATTCGATGAATTCGTCCCCTACCTCGACGGCAAGTACGGGATTGTGCAAGTGCACTTTGGGAAGTCCGGGAATCGCGCCCAGCAGCACATCTTCTATGCTGGGCTGTTCGGCGGCGGTAACCGATACGGTATCGCCGTCGCAGCTGAGCCCGGCGGTAAGCCAGATTATGTGCACGTCAGTGACTGCCGGAGGCTGATCGCTCGGAGGTGGAACGTTGCGCTCTTGCATTCGGTACCCCCTCTACCAGGGGGAAATGACAAGGGGGTAAGGTTTCGCGGGGGGGTGCAGGAATTTCCTACAGGTTACCTGACGACAGGATTCGTTACAAGTGCGCTGCTGACCCACAGTCATTCCTTCGCTCCTTCTCCATCTTGGGAAGCCGTGCCGCCCGGTGTGGGCACGCCGCAACTCCCGTTGGATGCGGCCATCTACATTTACGAAGATCTCTCTCAACAGGAAGGAGTCCCCCGATGGGTAATAAAGGAAGAATTCTCGCCGCCGGTCTGTCGCTGGCGGTGCTTGCGGCGGCGGTCCCGTTATATTCGCAGCCATACTGGGGATGGGGCCCTTACTGGGGTTATAACCCGTACTACTACCCGTACTACTACTATGATCCAAGGGGCACGATTGACCTTGAGTCTACAAACGAGACAGACCAGGTCTACATCAATGGCGCATACGCCGGGACAGTCGATGATCTCGATACCATCTGGCTCAATCCCGGCAAGTATAATGTTAAGATCGTGCGCGGGAACCGGATCCTGGTACAACGCGACGTTTATGTTGTCAGCGGCGAAGAGGTGGACATAGACGTCAGATAGGAGCCTCGGCGACTACTGCTTCGGCGCCGGTATCGTGGTGTCGATAGTCCGAACCTGTCCCAGAGTTGAAAGCGGCTTGTCGAATTCGTCTGGATTCCCCACAACCAGGATCTGCAGTTTATCCGGATGAATGTGCGTCCGGGCCGCGCGCAGAATATCTTTGGCTGTCACCTTGTCGATCTGGTCACGCATCTTCATCAGAAAGTCGGCAGGATATCCGTAATACTCGTAAGTCAGGATACGTGAGACTATTTCCCCTTCCGTGTCGAAGTTGAATACGAATGAGTTCATGAAGCTCTCTTTGGCCAGTTTCAACTCCTCCTGGGTGACTTCAGATTCCCTGATCTTCTTGAGTTCCGCAATCATTGCCGAAATTGCCTGGAGAGTGCTTTCGGATTTCGTCTGGCAGCCGACCGTAAACATGCCGGGATATACGTAATTGGTTCCGTAGCTGCCGAATACCGAGTACGCCAGACCTTCACGGGAACGCACGTTCTTGAACAATCGTCCGGTGAATCCCCCACCGAGGATCTGGTTCATGACCACTAGGGCAGGATAATCGGGATCCTTCGCCAGTCCTCCGATGTGGCCCATCACGACATTCGACTGGTTCAGGTCGGGGCGCGGCACCATATTCACGGTGTTGACGAAGCGGTAATCCACCTTGGGCGGTGGAGTAGCGGCCGAGTCGCTGACTTTTTTCCATCCTTTGAACGCAGACTCGATCACCTTAACCATTTCGTCGGTTTGGAAGTCTCCCCATACCGCGGCAATTACCGCGTTTGGTCCGTAGAATTTCCGGTGGAAAGCGACGAGATCGTCGCGGGTGATCGCATTCACGGTAGCGTATTCCGGATGTCTCGCGTAGACGCTCTCTTCGCCGTAAATGAGCTTGGAGAACTCGCGCCCTGCAATCTGGTCGGGTTCGTCATTTCGGCGGGCAATCGCACTGCGCATCTGGATCTTGGCAAGCTCGATTTTGTCCTGAGGAAATGCCGGATTCATCAGGATATCCGCCAATATCGACAGGGTCCTGGAAATGTCCTGTTTAAGTACCGAAAGAGAGGCAAATCCGTAGTCCGCTCCCATCCCCGTCTCAACGGAAGCCGCCATCGATTCCAGCAGCTCGTCGATTTCGTCCCCGCTCATCGTGGGGGTGCCGCCGGTCCGCATTACCTCGCCCGTTATGTCAGCCAATCCTATCCTGTCAACGGGATCATATATAGAGCCTGTCCGGATACGAGCCGTCAGCCGGATCAGCGGCAACTCATGATCCTCCAGCAGCAGCAGTTGCATTCCGTTTGAAAGAGTGACGCGCGACACTTCAGGGATCTTGATCTCCCGCAGCGGAGGGTACTCCAGGTTCCTGTAGTCAGTCGTCGTCTGCTGGGCAGCAGAGGCCACAGTTCCGAACGCCAGCAGGACAAGCAGACCCGCCTTTACCACAGATGAATTTACGGTCTTCATCGTTCCACCCCCGCTCTGGATTTCTGATCTGTTGCTGCGGTTTCTATAAATCCCACTGTCCGGTTGTCGGGCCTGAAGTATGTTTGGGCGACGCGCTGGATGTCCTGTGCCGTCACCTTCTCGATTCTCTCGAGCTGCCTGAAGAGATTGCGCCAGTCGCCGGTTATGGTCTCGAAAAACGCCAGCTGCTGCGCCAGTCCCTGGTTTGAATCGAGCTGCCGAATCAGACTGGCCCTTGCTCTGGTCTTGGCCTTTTCGAGTTCCTCGGCGGTTACCTGCTCATTTTTCAACCTGTCTATCTCTTCATAGATCGCTTTCAGATTCTCCTCGTTCGTGTGGCCCCGCGCGGGCACGGAATAAAAGAGGAAGAGGCCGGGATACTTCACCCCGGGCATTCCCTGAAACCCCGAGGCTTCGACGGAAATCCGTTTTTCCTTCACCAGGCTCTTGTACAACCGTGAGGTGCGGCCTGTGCCCATTATGTCGGTGATGGCATCAAATACTGCGTCGTCTTCATGATTAATGCCCGGTTTGTGATAGCCGACCAGAACGAAAGGCTGGGCGGGATCGCTTATCACAACGCGTCGTTCTCCAATCTGCCTTGGTTCGACGGTCTCGACCGCCTCCGGTTCGGGCTTGCCGGGAATGCGGCCAAAATACCTCGCGGCCAGTTCCTTGACCCGTGCCGGCTGCACGTCTCCGACGATGGCGACGATCATGTTGCTCGGGACGTAATACTTTCTGAAGAATTCCTCCGCCTCCTCGCGGGTTACTGTCTGCAGATCACTCATGTGACCGATGACCGGCTCTCCGTAGGGATGTGCCTTATACGCAACGGCGAGGAACTCTTCGAGCAGCCTTCCCACCGGCTGCGTTTCGGTCCGCAGCCTGCGTTCCTCCATCACCACATCCCGTTCCTTGTAGAACTCACGCAGCACAGGATCCAGGAACCGCTCCGATTCCATCAACATCCACAACTCCAGCTTATTCGAGGGGAGATTCACCATGTAGACCGTATAGTCGTAGCTGGTTCCGGCGTTCAGTCCGGTGGCTCCCTCCCGCTTCAGCGCTTCCTCGAATTCATCATGAACGAGGTACTGCTGCGCTTCCTGCTGCTCCTTGGCAAGTTGCCGCCGCAGTTCCTCGACCCGCTTCGGATCTGATCGCTTCCCCTTTTGAAGCTCTTCCTTCAGCGCCTTGAAGGCCGCATCAATCCGCTCCAGCGCCTTGGCTTCCGCCTGGTAATCCTTCGTCCCTATGGTCGATGTCCCCTTGAACGCCATGTGCTCGAAGATGTGGGCCAGTCCCGTGATTCCCTTGACCTCGTCGACCGCGCCGACATCGACATGCGTGTAGCACGAAACCACCGGAGCATCATGCCGCTCGAGCACAATGAACTTGAGCCCGTTGTCGAGCGTAAACTCCGTCACGTCCTTTTCAAAATCGGCGAGATTCTGGGCCGCAGCCGCCGGCAGCAACAGAACAACGAGAAGAAGCGATGCATATCGCATGCGTAACCTCCGCGAATTACGAAAGAAGTGATACTTCCCGCCTCGATAGGAAATAGACAGGCATCACCTGTCGGTAAGTATACCGCATTGCATCGATATGTGTCGGATCTGACTTTGCTGCGTCTGCACCCCGGGGGCCGGATCCGGTTTAGAGATGATGCCGGGCATAAAGCGGAAAGATGCCGCTGCTGACATGCCTGACATCTTCGATTGTGTAGAAGGCGTTCGGATTGAACTTCATGATCTCTTCCGCGATGTTCCTGACGTCGAGACGGCGGATAACTGTCATCAGAATACTGACTTTGCCGCGTCCCCCCTGGCCGGTGATGTTGGTGACGCCGTAATTCTTCTTCCGCAGATGCTCCAGGAGCGACGAAGGGTCTTCCTGTGTGATCACCCTCAGAAGAACGATCCCGACTGCCAGTTTTTCCTCGATGATCAGGCCCACATAGTTTCCCATGGCAAAACCGCCGCCGTAGGCCAGATAGCAGGGGATGTTTGTCAGGTTCCTCATCACCTGTCCTATTGCCAGCAGCCAGATAAGGACTTCAAAGAACCCGACAATCGGAGCAAGCAGTTTCTTTCCTTTCGAGATGAAGATAATCCGAAGTGTCTGCAGGCTCACGTCGATAACTCTCGCCAGGAATATCAGCAGCGGCAGAACCACCCACGTGAAAATCTCCGAATCGAACAAAGAGGCCAGTACCATCTCGATCTCCTGATGCTGGGCAGCTAGGAATCGCTGCCCGCGCCTTTGGTTCTCCCCATCCAGTCGAGGTTCCCCATCTCACCGAAATGATCGCGGAAAACCCGGTAATACATTAGTTCTTCCTTGGAGTTCAGCACCCAACCGTTTTTGAGTTTCCTCTCGCTTGCAAATTCCGCATCTGTGATGCTGCGCTCCGCGTGTCCGGCGATCACGTCGCCGACCCCGGCGCCTTCCCAGAACTTTGCCTTTGGGCGCGCGACGATCTCCTGCGGGAGGCTTCCGTCAATAGCCTGCCGCAGTATCCATTTCTCCATGCTCCCCTTCAGCTTGTACTGTGTTGGGATGGTCAGTGCCAGTTCGACCAACTCAGGATCAAGGAAGCAGACGCAGGGAGTCAGCCCGTGAGCCGACGCGCACCGGTCAACCCGTTGCAAGGCGGTGTTGTGCAGGCGGTTTGTGATATCGATCAGTTCTTCGGCCAGTTTGGTGCCGGGAAGCGATTTCAGGTACGCGTATCCGCCAAAGAGTTCATCTCCCCCTTCGCCCGAGAAGACTTCCGATACGTAATCGGCAGCAGCCTGGCCTGCGAGAAAATTGGTCAGACTTGAGCGCACCAGGAGCGCGTCGAACGATTCCAGGTGATAGATAACGTCGGGAAGTGCGTTCAGCAGATCCTGAGGAGTGACTACAATCTCGTGGTGTGTCGACTTCACGAAATCGGCCACCATTCTGGCTGCCGGCAGGTCAGGGGCGCCGGCAAGTCCCGCGGCAAATGTGTGGAGCTGCTTCACGCGTGGACGCGCAAGTGCAACGATAGTGCTTGAATCGAGCCCGCCCGAAAGCCAGGATCCCATGACATCGCCTGAGGCGTACTTCTCGACTGCTTCGGTCAGCTTCCGCCGCAATTCGGCCGTGAGAATTTCGGCCGGTTCGGTGCGTGGAGGCCGTAGCTCGAGTCGGTAGTACTTAGTACTTGTCGTGCCGTCGAAAAGGGTTCCCGGCTCAACCTCGTGGACCTTGCGGGTTGCCTTCAGCAGCGCCTTTACCTCTGAAGCGAAACACAGGTTGCCTTCTGCGTCGAATCCATAGTAGAGGGGACTGATGCCCAGCGGATCGCGCCGCAGGATGAGCTTGCCGTCCGACACGTATACGCGCGTCGATAGATCCTGGTCCGAGACATCCCTGTGGTTGCGGGAAAGCGCAAGGGTGCAGATTTCATCCTCCACTATTTCCAACGGGTCTCGTGTCCTGTGTTTTAGCGTGCCGGCCATCTCCCGCACAAGATCCCTGTGCCCTCTGCCTGCAATTCCTGCTATCGTGATCGTTTTGTACATCCATAGTCCCTTTCGTCATCAATTCCGGGCGAGGCGCTGCATCCGTTCGCCTGCGCTCACCGGTATTCCATCCTTGTCAACAATCCTCACGCCTCCTTGTATCATCCGGGTTTGCCACAGTGTAGCTTTTCGAAACTCTTCCTTGCATTCCCAAAGATATGGGACCGGCAGATACCCTTCGGAAAAGATCCTGTACAGGCCGTCGACCGAGTAGGGTTCCGGGACCGTCGTTTCGATGGTCTGCAAGACCGTGCGGGCTTCGGAAATCAGGGCATTGGTCCGCTGGAGTACGTCCCTGTCCTGCGACATGTCGTCGATCAATCCACGGCGCCGCAGTTTCCGGTATTCCTCAAGAGCGTGTCGTGTGATCTGAATGCTTTCGTTTACGACCGCGGGATCCGCAAGATGCGATGCTTCGGAATAGCTGACGACGTGGATTATGGGCGGGCTTCCCGGAGAGTGGGGCTCAATATCGTCCATCAGTGCCGTGACTGCAGCAAGCTGCGCCTTCGCCTTCTCTATATCGGGGGAGAAATAATCGAGTCCGCCGCGCGGCTGCAGAAAAACTGAAAACCGCTGGTCCTGCAGTTCACGCACCAGGGTCAGCATTGCCCGTGACTTGGCCAGATCCTGCACTCCCCAGGTGTACTTGGGGGTATTGAGCATATTCTGCAGCACCAGATGGCGCACTCCCATGTGTTTGGCGAGTCTTGCGGCCAGAACAGCCGAAACGACATACGTCACGTCGTCGGCGCCGCGGAAAGCGAAGTGATGCGGCACATTGGGCTCAAAAGGCTTTCCGGAGGACGCTATGTACTTCAATGTGTCCAGATGCTCGCCCAGATTGTCGTAGACTGTGTTTGGTCCTCTGCCGTCAATCCGGCAGAACCACCACAGAGACAGGGCGTGCCAGGCTATGTTGATCGTCTCTTCGTACATGCGCGCAAGTGCGGCCAGATTCCTCGTCCCCGCATAGCAGCGGACCAGCAGCGGCCTTGCAGTCTGCCACACGAGCGCAAATTCCTCCCTGGTGTTCAGCGGGACGCCGCCGCCGTCGGGTGAATCGCCCCAGTCTTCACCGAATCTGGATTGCGATAACTGCGAGGTTCCTATCGACAGAACATCAAGAAAGCCCGTTTCGGCAAGCGTCCTCGTCCATTCGAGAAACGTACGCACGGCTTCCGTCCGGTCGGGGCTGTAGGGTCCGACATGGGCCCGCATCAACGGAGAGAGGCCGCGTTCCAGGTGGTATCGTACCCGTGCCACAAGCGTGTCGTTCCCTGTCCCGAACGCCTGGTATTCTCTTTTCGGTGTCGGCATCACTTTGAAATAATCTGCCCGGCGGACGATGTCCCGCCCGAAAGCAAGGCGGTCCTCGTCATAGCTCACTCCCGCTATTGAAGAAGGGAGCAGGCTGGAACTGATTCCGAAACGCGCGAGTGTTTCTGCCGCGGTTTCATCGCCGCGGAATACGGCGGTCACTTCGGGATGTTTGGCCGAGACTATGTCACAGGCCCGGGGAAGCCCCGCAAAATAGATCGCCCGGATCGGTCCTCCCTGTGGAGCGAGAAGCCGGAGCCGTTTTAGAAGCGCCAGCAGCTCTGCGAAAACGGCTGCGCCGTCCACCGGATCGAGCCTGTAGCTGAAGCCCAGTACAGTGATCTTATTGGCAGCGATCCATTGTCGTATGCTCCCTGTATTTGCCGGATCAGCCGGATCGCCGAATGCGGCACACGCGGACGCGTCGGCTGTCACCGATTTGAACCCGCATTCTGAAAGGAGCTGCTCCAGCGCATTGATTCCGAGGACATGGACGTCCACCATGGGATGTACGAGTCCGAAGCAGTCATCACGACTTAGAGTGTAGAGAGACATTCTTTCAATCCTCTGTCTGAGATATGGAGGAAGACGGCGGTGACGAAGATCCGGAATCTGCGCCGGCTACGAGAAACCTTATTTCCTTAACCGACATATTGGCGATTCCCAGGCGGTCCACCGTTCGTCCCTCGGCCCAGTAATCGACGCCATGCATCGCCGAAGCAAGGAAAATCATCGATCGCATTGCCGGCGTGGCCACTCCCAGCATTTCGCCGATCGAGACAATAGGCACGAGGCTCGTAGGCACATCCTCGGAGATGTAGCGGTGATCTATTATCGGAGGGGCTTTGATGCCGTTATAGCCGATGTTTGCACGCATAGCTTCGAACAGGGTTCTGCCGGCCGCATCATAGGCCAGATAGAGCCATTCCCGGGCAGTCGTTGCGCGGATCCCGAGCGCGTTTGCAACCTCGACGCGCTCGCGGTCGATAGCCTCGAGGACTGCGGCTATGGCCGGCGTGACTCCTTCGACATAGTACTCGAAATCTCCGTGAGTGTCCTCAATGCGCCCCGCATTCAGAATCGTTATGGCCGGATGGAAGACCGCACCGATATTATCGAGACTCGTTTTCAGAATGTTATCGCCGGGCACGAACTGCGGCAGCGCCTTACGAATCATCGGGAGTACGTCAATGATGTGATAGGCGGGGAGCGTTGCCAGAGGCACCGAATTCTTGATGCCGAAAATCTGAACCTGTCCCGGATTAGTTACTCGTGCCGCGTAAAGCAGTGTCTGTGCTTCCGCTATGAACGGACGCACACGCGGATTGTGCCGTCGTATGACCTGAGCAACTTCCAGCGCCCCTCCGGTGCGTCCCGGATTCAGTACGAGCACTTGGCCGTCTTTTATGTGCGGCGCGATTAATTCAGCGATTTCGGCATGCCCTATCGCGGGCACAACCACCATGAGAATATCCATTCCGAAAATCGCCTCTGCCGGATCGGATGTAACCTTTTTCAGCGGCGCAAATCCGCTGACCACGCCGCGGACATCGATTCCGCCCAGTTCTTTAACCGGGAGAATCCGCGCTTTGGTCCGGTTGAAAAGATTGACCTTACATCCAAGCATCGAGAGGTGCCCTGCCATGGCAGTCCCGCCGTGTCCGGCTCCCAGCACACAAAAGGACGGCATTCCGTCATCCGTGACAATCTCGCCGAGGGAGGCTTCGCCTTCCGAGACTCTCGCGATCAACTCGCCAACCGAATTGGCCTGTGTCAGAGCATCGATCATTTTGTCCGCTTCACAAAGGTGACCGATCCGACTTAAGGCCTTCAGATAGAGGCCGTGGGCCTGCGGGGGGGCGATAAGGACGAACACGACTTTGAGACGCGGTCCATCGGATCTGTTCCAGGAGATGCCGTCAGGAATGACGGCGATGGCGAGAAGCACCTGCTTGCATGCGGCCGTAACCGCGTGTGCTACTGCAACGCCGTTGCGCTCGCCCGAGAAAACCGTTGTTCCTTTTCGTTCCCGGCTGGTGATGTCTTTGATGGCCAGCGGCACGTCGACTCCTCTTGTTTGTGCGAGGCTTTCGATCAGAAGTCGGATGACTTCTTCCTTCTGCCTCGCTGAGACCCTCAAGAGAGATGACTCCGCCACCAGAAGAGATGCAAGACGCATTCTAATCTCCTTTTCCTGAACTTTCCCTTTGATCTTTTCTGAAAGACCGCCGTTCGGCTCAATCGTGGTTTATCGTCCGTTAACCATTATAGGGTAGAGACAGATGAGGGCAAAAAAGAAAAGCCCTGAACAGCGGCTGCACCGGAAGCCAGGAATCGCTGCTCAAGGAAGAGGTTCTTCCGCCGTTCGGGTGAACTTGATTCTGAGCGAGAGGATTTCTGAATCGCCCGCGGTCTTCACCGGCGGACCCCATGCCTGGACGCCGCTGCTGACGACAAATATGGTATCGCCCTTCCTCATCTTTCCCCACGCGAGCTCATATTCGAACGGCATGACGATCCAGTTTACCGGGAACAACTGGCCATTGTGCGTATGTCCGGAGAGCTGCAGATCAACCCTGCTTCTGCTTACATTGGTGATGTCGCTCGGACTGTGATCCAGGAGAATCACCGGCAGGTTCCGCGGGGCATCCTGCAGCAGATCATTTATGGATTTCCTTTTGAACCGATGAGTATCACGTACCGCAAGATAGAAGAGATCATCGATCAGTTCAACTCTGTCTCTCAGGAGCTTCATGCCTGACCGCGCGAAAAACGCTGCGGCGTCCGTGCGACGCCTCTCGTGGTTGCCCAGTGCGGCGTATACACCATACCTGGATCGCATCCGACGGAATTGTTCTTCGAAAAGTGGCAGGTTCTCACCCCGGTCTCCTTCCAGGACGTCTCCACCTATCAGGATGAGATCGGGATTCAACCCGTTGACCTTGGTGACGAATCGTTCGACAAGATTCTTGTCCGTAATCCATGTGAGGTGAAAATCCGAGGCGAAGACAACATGCAGCCGCTCAATTGAGGACGATCGCTGAGGCAGCTCAACGAGGATTTCTTTTATCTCCAGCCTGTCGTTATGCCATGCTCCAAAAGCCACTATCAGGGCGGGTATCAGAAGGTAGTAGGCAAGTCGGCCTGAGCGGAACCGGGTTGACCGGACAGCCTCGTAATTCAGGAGGTTGAACGTGCGCGCCAGTAATATGCCGATGTCCAGGGTGACCACACAAAGCGTTATATACAGCAGGTAGGGAAGGCAGTAGTAGCCGGTGATCATGAGCGGATGGGTCCACTCGGAGGGCTGTCGGCGGGACAGCGTTTCGGCAAACGGGTAGCCGAGGAATAGAACAAGGTAGAGCAGGACGCTCGAATGCTTGAGGAGACGACCCGGAACGAGGTTTCTGATCCTGAGGCAAGAGTACGCAATAAAGGGAATAGACAGGATCAGTTCACTCAGCAGAAACATCCGGCTTTCCTCCATCGACCGCCTGGGCAGAGGCAAACCACCTTTCAGCCGCGTCACAGATGACGGCCACCGCCGGGTGCTTGATCCTGCGCTCGACCGTGACCCCGTAGAGCGACTCCCGGATCCCGGAAGCGGTGCCGATGGAGCGCACCCTGTAATGAGCCTCCACTTCTCTGGCAATCGCCTTTGCAGCGGGAAACACTCCCGCTCCGCGAAACCCGAAGACGGAAAGAAGCGCACTGTCCTCGAACTCTCCCACAACCGCCGGGCTGATTTCATGCGATTCGAACCACTGATCGAGAGACCTGCGCATTACCGTGTTTTCGATCGGCAGCAACATTGGCGCGCCATCGAGCGACTTTGGGAAATTATGCCGGTATTTCGATGAAAGGTCGGGGCTGGCGAAGAAAGCGATTTCCGACCCGCCGAGCAAATGGTTGAATGCGCGAACCTTCGAGTACGGGCTCACCGGCGCATCGGTCAGGACCAGATCGAGTTCGTGCAGGGCAAGCTCGGCAAGCAGACGCTCGGGTTTGCCTTCTCTGCATACCAGCCGGATGGCTCCCGGAAGTCTCAGCGCCGGCGAGAGCACGTGTTCAGCGACCAGTTTGGGTACCACGTCGGCGACTCCAACGGTGATTCTCAGCGGCTTTCCGACCGGACGATCCATAAGAGTGTCCAGCATTTCTCTTCCGAGGCTGAAGATCTCGTCCGCATACCGGTAGACGACCCGACCGCTCTCGGTCAAGGTGAGGCGCCGGCCATTTTTCACGAAGAGTGTGTGCCCAAGCATGGTCTCCAACTGGTGAATCTGCTTGCTCACAGTTGACTGCGCGAGCCGCAGTTCGGCACTCGCGCGAGCAAGACTTCCTTCGCGCGACACCAGCCAGAAATACAGTAGATGATGATAGTTGATCCATTCCATACCTGATACTTTGACGCAATCTAACAATAAAGTCCATTTTATCTGTTTGTCGAAGTATTCTGTGACGGGTATTGTATACCATCGTTTTGGTTCCGGCAGGCTGCGTTGGTCTGCATTGTTGCAGCCGGACCCGACACACACCGGCAGGAGTGGAAATGGAAGCTTTGACAATAGGAACGCCCGCTTTGTGGGTTGGATTCATAGCGTTCGTTCTCGCGATGCTCGCGCTCGATCTGGGGGTGTTCCACCGCAAGGCGCACGCGATCAGCATGCGTGAAGCGTTCGTTTGGACTGTAGTGTGGATCAGTCTTGCCTTGATATTCAATCTGGGGGTCTACATCTGGTTTGGGCAGCAACACGGCCTGGAGTTCTTAACCGGATATCTCATCGAGAAGGCACTTTCCGTCGACAACCTGTTCGTCTTTCTGGTCCTCTTTGCGTATTTCTCAGTCCCTCCTGCGCTTCAGCACAGGGTTCTGTTCTGGGGAATAGTGGGGGCGCTGGTGCTGCGTGCGCTGTTCATACTTGCGGGAACGGCACTCATCGTGAAGTTTCACTGGATCATATACGTGTTCGGGGCGTTCCTGGTGTTTACCGGATTCAAACTTCTGGCTGCGCAGGAAAACGAAATTCATCCCGAGCGCAACCTGATGCTGCGGATGTTCCGGCGGGTTGTGCGCCGCTGTGTGCCCGACTACCGCGGGGCGAGGTTTTCCGTCAAAGTTGACGGGAAGCGGTACGCCACGCCGCTCCTGATGGTGCTCATCGTAATAGAGGGGACCGATATAGTATTTGCCGTCGATTCGATTCCCGCGATCTTTGCGATCACCACCGATCCCTTCATAGTGTTCACCTCCAATATCTTCGCCATCTTGGGACTGCGGGCTCTCTATTTCCTGCTGGCGGGTATGATGGGCAAATTCCGGTTTCTCAAGTTCGGGCTCGGGCTTGTGCTCGCCTTTGTCGGCGCCAAAATGCTGATCAGCGACATCGTACACGTGCCGATCGGCGTTTCGCTGGGGGTGGTTGCCGGGCTGCTCGCGTGTTCAATAGGGGCTTCGCTGCTGTTTCCGGAAAAGGGGCCCGGCACGGAGGATGCCCCGAAGACGGCGACTTCGCAACCGACTGGGTCGGAAGTGCTGTAAGACGGCAATAACGGGGGTTCCGGAGAGGATGGATTATCTGAGCCTTTTCGTGTTGGCATGCGCGCTCGCGATGGACACCTTTGCCGTCGCTTTGGCCACGGGTTTCACGATCAATCGTCCAGCGGGCAGGCAGGTTTTCCGGATGGCGTTCCATTTCGGCCTGTTCCAGGCACTGATGCCCACGATCGGCTGGTTAGCCGGCAGTGCTTTGCACTGGATCATCTACGCCGTAGATCACTGGGTGGCGTTTGCCCTTCTTGCATTCGTAGGGGGCAAGATGATCTGGGTGGCTATCCGGAAGGACAAGGATGAAAAGCCGCAGAATGATCCTACCTCAGGCTGGGAGCTTGTAGTGCTGTCGGTGGCGACCAGTATCGACGCCCTTGCCGTCGGGATCTCGCTCGCGATGGTCGATGGGCAAATACTTCTTCCCGCGCTGATCATAGGCTTGGTCACAGCCGCATTCACCGCGGCCGGCATGCTGCTCGGCGGACGCGTCGGCATCATGTGGGGCCGACGCGTCGAGGCTCTGGGCGGAATTGTTCTGGTGGCAATCGGAACCCGAATAGTGATGGAGCATACGCTTGGATGGTAGAGGACCGTAAGCGTTCCGTTTATGGCTCGTTCACCCTGCGCTTGAGCCAGGCGGCGTATCGACGGAACGTAAGCGCGATTCCCGTCCATACCAGGATGACCGCTCCAGCGGATACGATGCCGGCGACAGTCTGTCCAGCCAGTCCGTAGTACTCCCCTGTGTGAGCGAAACGCATCCACATGCGCGCCTTCATGCCCGGGTCCATCTTACCGAAATCTTCAACCCGCACGATTTCTGCCGTAGTCCTGTCCAAGGTGAGGGTGGCCCTGTGCTGCGGCTGGCCGCCATAGCCCCTTTCGACGGCGAATGACACCGTCTTGCCATTCAGGGCAGACGGCTGGAAAGTGATTGTCTTCCAGTTGTTGCTGTATTGCTGTGCCTTGCTCAGGAGCCTGTCCACGCCTTCAATCTGCAGGGGAGCTTCGATACGTGCCATTGGAGGGCCGCCGCGTCTTCCTCCGGGACCCATGCGCGGAGGCGCGTCGCTGCCGGCCAGCCGGAAGACAAGGTTGCTTGCCCAGGGATAAGAAATGACGACGCCGCTGGCTATAATCACGACCAGGGGAATGACGCACCAGACGCCGAATACGTTGTGCCAGTTCGAATCGCGCATCTTGCCTTTTGCCCCGGACCGGAACCACGCCATAGCCCGTAGGCTGGAGAAGCTCCATCTTTTCGGCAACCAGAGGTAAAGCCCCGTGAGTGAGATTATCAGGAATACCAGATTGCCGGCTCCCGTCACGGCTCGCCCTATGCTTCGGCTTTCACCCGAAAGCGCGAGCCAGCGGTGCCAGTCGGTCATCAGGCGAAAAAAGACCCGGATCGCCTGAGATCCTGTCCCCAAAATCTCTCCCGTGTACTGGTTCACGAATATGGTCTGGTTGGGACCGGTCGTCACCGACGCAGGCATTTCAGGATCTGAAGAAAGCGTCACGCTTGCAGGAATCACTGACGGCCGCGCTTCTTCGAGCTTCCTGAGCAGCAGCTCGGCCGAAAGCGGGGCCTGGTCTGCGGGCGGCTCTACTCTGTGTATACGCTTGTCGGCCCATGTGGTCATCTGTTTCTGATACGTAAGCGCGACACCCGTCAGCGACATGATCAGCACCAGTATCCCGGCGGCAATGCCGCCGGTCAGGTGAAGCCAGAAGATTACCTTGCGAACGTTCACGAAATCCCTCCATGTGCAGGAAGTTTGACGCTATGATCTTAGATTACGCAGACGCTTACCAACTGTTGCACTAATTGATGCGGGAGCCGGGCGATCGTTCTATGTGCCGGGGTCGCGACCCGCGACTCCGTATTCTTTCAGGCGGTATTGCAGCGTACGCAGACTGATGCCCAGTTCTTCCGATGTCGCGCGCCGGTCTCCCCTGTTGCGGGCAAGCGCACCAAGAATCGTGGTCTTCTCCACCTGCGCAAGCAGGCCATGACGCGCCGGGCCGAAATGTTCCGGCTCGCGTTTCATGGGCAGGTCGTCCGGTTCAATCGTGCCGGACTGAGAAACGATCAGTGCCCGCTCGATTGCGTTGGCGAGTTCCCGCACGTTCCCTGGCCAGTTGTGCTTGAGCAGAAGTTCTCCGGCTTCCCGGCTCATGGAGGGAACGGGTTTGCCGATGCGGGCGGAGATCTTTCTGGTGAACGACTCGGCGAGGGGCAGAATATCCTCCGGCCTTTCCCGCAAGGGCGGAATATGGATCGGGAAGACGCTGAGCCGGTAGAACAAGTCCTCTCTGAACGAGCCTTCCGCCATGCTTTGGCTCAGGTCTTTATTGGTTGCCGCGATGACTCGGACATCTACTGAAATGGTCCGGTCGCCGCCGACCCGTTCGAACTGCTGTTCCTGGAGAACACGTAGGAACTTGGCCTGCAGGCGCACACCCATCTCGGCCACTTCATCAAGGAAGAGCGTACCCCCATCTGCCATCTCGAATCGGCCGCGCCGCGTCTGGGTCGCTCCTGTAAAGGCGCCCTTTTCATGTCCGAGAAGCTCGGATTCCAGGAGCGTCTCTGTGATGGCAGCGCAATTGACCGCAACGAATGCATGGTCGCACCGCTGGCTGCGCCGGTGAATGAATCGTGCAACCACCTCCTTGCCGGTTCCGGACTCGCCCGTCAGCAGCACCGTGGTCGGTTGAGGCGCGACCTGGTCGGCGAGGCGGAAAACCTGTTTCATGGTTGCGCTTTCCGCGACAACATCCGCCGGAAGCGCGGCATTTGTCTCCTCCTGGTGCAGTTGCGTCCGGTCTCTCATGGCCCGGCTGCGCAAGACCTTCTCGACTATCAGTCGCAGTTCTTCCGGGCTTTTCAGCGGTTTGGTCAGGTATTCCTCGGCGCCCAGCTTGATGGCCTCTACTGCCGTCGCCACCGATCCGTAGGCGGTCAAAACCACGACCGGCGTTTCCGGGGCGTTCTCGCGTATCCAGCGCAGGAGTTCGATTCCGCCCATGTCCGGCATCCGTTCATCGGTTATGACCAGGCTGAAACTGCGATGTGAAAGTAGCTGGGACGCCTCGAGTCCGCTTGCAGCAGTTGTGACTTCGTACTCTCTCGCAAGCGAGCCGCTGATGAACTGGCGCTGTCCTGGTTCATCGTCCACAACCAGAATGGAAACCTTCATTTGTCTGCCCCTGATGGCAGTCTGGGAAGCCGGATCGAACAGCGTGCCCCGCCCTGCGGCAGATTCTCCAGTTCCAGACTTCCGTGCAGTCTGTCCACAATCTGTTTTGACACTGCAAGTCCGAGTCCGGTCCCGCGTGCCTTTTTCGTCGTGAACGGCTCGAAAAGCTCTCTTGGGCTGCTCTCTCCCAGACCTTCGCCCGAATCGTCGATCTGAACGACGAGATCATCGTTGTTCCCGTCAAACGCCTTCAGCACGACAGTTCCACCGGGCGGAGTCGCTTCGATTGCATTCACAATCGTATTCAGCAGGACCTGCTTGAGCCCGTCGGGATCGGACCTGATGGGACTATCGTAAGCTGCAGATACACGAAGTGCAACGTTGGAGGCTTCCAGCCGGGGTTGTACCATCGTGGTTATTCCGGCTATCACGTCAGACAGCCGGAATTCCCTTATCTGCGGCTCCCTGGCGTGGGCGAAATCGAGCAGGTCGGTGACCAGTTTCTCCAGGCGTTCGGCTTCGCTCACCACGGTCTTTAACTGCGGTTGAGCCGAGTGGGTCGGTGGCAGATCTTCCTGGGCGAGTTGCGTCAGCCCCTTCATTGCTCCAAGGGGGTTGCGGATTTCGTGAGCCAGTGAAGCTGCCATCATACCAAGCGATTTGAGTTGTTTTTCTTCTCCTTCGCGCATCTTCAATTCAAGGAAACGGCTCAGCATGCGCAGGAGATTCATCGAGAGAGCAAACAGCGCCACGACGGCAAGGCCGGATACTACAAGCTGTAGAGTAGCCTGACGCTTGATGAAGTCGGTCTCCGAAAGCTGAAGCCCGACCCTGATTCTCCAGCCGGCAACGGTTGGTCTCGCCTCGCCGTGCGGGCTCCGCGGCTGCGGAAGCGGCTCTTCGAAGATGTAGAGGTCCCCGTGATCTCGAAGCGTGTCACCGGCTGAGGCTAGCACGTTCCCCGTATGGTCGACGAGTGCCAGCAATGCCACCGATCCGGAGTATGTTTCATAAGCCGATTCCAGTAGCGTCTGCCAGAACGCAGGATTATTTCGCCTTCCTGGACCTCTCGCCTGCGCTTCAATGGTGGCTGAGATTTCGCGGCCGCGGTTGGCAAGGTAGGAACTTCTCAGTCGGAGGAAGGTTGCGTAGGTAAAGACGGCGCTCGCGAGAATGGCGACGCAGAGAGCTATCACTACGGCCACAGCCAGGCGGGTGGGCAACCGGTCATTGCGGTTTGTGCGTTTCGGGGATAGTCTCATCATGCTCACGGGAACGATGACAGGCCTTGGCTTCCAGTACATGGCAGCCTGTCACCATTCCCGCATAACGTCAAGATGGATTCAGGGTCAGAAACGGGAGTTGCCCCAGGCGCCGCCTCTGCCCCGGCCCCCGCCGCGGCCGGATCCGTACCCCGCTCCGGTCCCCCTTCCCCGGGGACCACGTGCATCGTTCACAATCTCGGAAAAGACTGCCGGCGAGACATACTGCGGAGAGTATGACTGTCCTGTTCTCTGCAGCTGCCTGACGAGGGCCCGCATGTGGTTCGTCGAGCCGGTTCTCAAATTCCCGTAGATCATCTTAAGATCGCTTTTATCAGTTGCCGCAATCGCCTTATCAAGGTTGTGAATAGTGAAGTCTTCGATCGTGGCTGCAGCGCGCAGGGCGGATTCAAGCGACTGTTCGCCCTGGTTCATCAGGTCCCCGTACATCGTCTGCAATCCCGGGTCGCTGAATGTTCCCGCCGGCCTTTCCTGCACCGGGTCGGGCAGGTTGTAGCGGTCCAGAAGCAGCTTCATCGCTGCGAAATGCCGTTTTTCGCTCAGGCTGATGTTGTCGAACACCCGCAGGCCCCATTTTGCCTGCATGGCCGCATTGAAATCCATGGCGAGTTTTTCCTCTTCACGGATGTAAGCGAGCTCCCTCGCCTCAGCCGGTTCCAGAGCCTGTGCGGGTTCCGTGGCGAGCAGGCACATCCCCTGTCTTGGGCCGCCTTGCGCCCACAACGGCACAGTTGTCAGTGCGAGAACACAGCAGACCAGCGCACCCTTAAACATTTGCTTTCTCATTTTGTTACTCCTTGTTTGTTACGATGTATCATTACGCACGTGGTATGCCTGCGTGGCGGCCGCTCGCGCAATCCAGAGCTACATGACTACAGATAAAGGAGTTATAAAGCCGGACTTACCTGGGGTGCAGCATTGCTGGGCACAATTGAGTGCAGAATTTGCATCTCCGAATGCAATCTCTGCCGAGATGAAAAGGGCCGGAAAATAGGAAGAGCCAAAAAAAGCAGGGGGCGTCAGCCCCCTGCTGAAACTGGTGCCGCTTACAGGGCAGGTCGCTTGCCCCGGCGGATTACCATCCCAGCGGCTATGCCGGCCAGTCCCAGCTTCTTCCTGCGTCGACGCTACTAATTGGCATCATTACACATCAGAAGCCGGGATTTTGAAATCCGTAGTCTTACGCGTTCCTGCATGCGTAGTCCTACGCACAGATCATCCTTTGACATTGCCTATCGGGATGAATCTGGCCACAGGGTGACTGATGCCGGCCAGGTGCGTTGCGGCGACGACTTCGTCGATGTCCTTGTAGGCGGGCCCGGCTTCCTCGGCGAGTCCTGAATAGGTGGCGCTCCGGACATAGATGCCGCGCGCCTCCATGGTTTCTCTCAGTTCGTGTCCCCTGAAGCGCTTCTTAGCCGCTGCACGGCTCATCGTTCTGCCGCTTCCATGCGCTGTGGTGAAAAATGTCTCGCTCCCCCCTTCCATGCCGACGAGAAGATAGGAGCCCGTCTCCATGCTGCCGCCGATTATCACCGGCTGTCCGGTTTTCTGGTACTGCGGGGGAAGGCCCGGCATCCCGGGGCCGAATGCCCGTGTCGCTCCCTTGCGATGCACCAGCAGTTGCCTCCGCACGCCGTCAACCATGTGGTATTCGAGTTTGGCGGTATTGTGAGCGACATCGTACACCTGATGCAGCCCGATGCTCTCGGCCGGCTTCCTGAATACCTCAGAGAAGACTTCACGAATGCGGTGCGCGATTACCTGTCTGTTTGCGAAAGACATATTGATGGCGCACTTCATCGCGGCAAAGTAGTCCTGACCTTCGGGCGACTGAAATGGCGCGCATGCCAGTTCCCGGTCGATGATCTTCATGCCGTAGGTGCGTTGCATCACTTTGAGGAACGACTGCAGGTAGTCGGTGGCGACCTGATGGCCGAATCCACGGCTGCCGCAGTGGAACATAACCACCACCTGGTCAGGCAGGTCGATCCCGAAAGCCTCCGCCATGCGTTGATCGTAGACGTTCTCCGGCTTTACCACCTGAATTTCGAGATAGTGGTTTCCCGAGCCAAGCGTACCGATCTGCTTATACCCTCGTTCGACCGCCCGGTCACTGATCTTGGCAGCATCCGCCCCTTCGATGCATCCGTATTCTTCGGTGCGCTCGAGATCCTCCTGCCAGCCCATGCCGCGCTTGACGCACCAGCGGGCGCCCTGCTCGACCACATCCCGAAACTCGTCTCTGGAGAGTCGGACGAAGCCGGACACCCCGACGCCTGCGGGCACGCGGACGAAGAGCCGGTCTACAAGCTCCTGAAGATGCGGTTTCACCTCATCATAGGTCAGACGGGTGACCAGAAGGCGCATCCCGCAGTTGACGTCAAACCCGATGCCGCCCGGCGAAATCACCCCCTCTTCAGGATCCATCGCGGCAAGCCCGCCGATCGGAAAGCCGTATCCCCAGTGTCCGTCAGGCATGCAGAAGGCGTATTTGACGATGCCCGGCAGTGTCGAGACATTTGTCACCTGCTCGATAACTCCCTCGTCCAGGTCTCGTGCGAGTTTCTCCGTGGCATAGATGCGCGCCGGCACACGCATGCCGGGTTTGTACGACCGCGGGATCTCCCAGATCGTGTCGGAGATCCTGATTGTTTCTTTCGGCAGTGCCATGGTAACTCCAGCATATAAAGGTCTCTTCACCATTATATGTCGTGCTGTTATCCGGACAACCCCTGCTCGAATTGAGCAACTCTGGGTAGTTTTACGAATTGAGCGACTAACACGTTCGAGATACTTTTTGAATAGTAATTCTGGTTGGACAGCGGCAGTGATTTCCCGCTCAGGTTTCCAGCCCTGTTGCAGTATACCGGTCAGCACGCTTCACCTGAATTCTCAATAAACAAAACTATGTGTGGATCAAAGGAGGATTTTGGTCAATGGGAAGACTCCGCCTGTTGATAATCGATCGAAACGAACTGACTCGCGCACTCCTGAAACATGTGCTGAACGAATCGTCAGTAGTTGAGATTGTCGGCGAAGCAGGAGACTACAGGTCCTCTGTCGGGATCATCAGCGAACTAATGCCGGACGCGGTAGTTATCGGCGAAGATCGCCAATCGGAAGACTTCAATCTGCATGCCGTGATCCGTTCCGATTTCCCCATGGTGCGGGTCATCGAGTTGTCGGCTCTCGACAAGGCCGTGCTGAGCAAGATGATCGGGCTTCCCCCGGAACATCCGGGTAGAAGCGCCTTCGATGCGGCTATCATGAGTTTCTCTCCCGGTTCTTCGTAGTCCCTGGACGATTATCCCCCATTCGGCGGGCACGCCAATTGCACAGAATCAGACAGAAGCGATATGAGGAGGAAGAGTATCGTGAAATCCGGTCCTGTGAATTTTGAGACGGAACTCAAGGGTATGTCGGTCCTTGATATCGCCACCGGCGAAAAGATCGGCAGCGTGTCAGACATCATCATCAATCCCACAGAAGGGAAAGTTCTGGGCCTTGCGATCATAAGATCGGACAAGGAGGTGAGAGCCGTTTCGGCCGATCAGATTCAGATAGGGGCCGATGCGGTCATGATGGCCGACCGGGCCATGGAAGCGCTTGACTACTCTGGCCGCTTTGCTCAGGCTGTGCCGGCCAGGGACCTGCTCGGATCCAATGTAGTGACGCAGGACGGCCGCCTCGTCGGCTCAATCCGTTCGATCCATCTTGCACCCGTGGAGCTGAATCTCTACTACCGTGTTGCCGCTTCGACACTTCAGAGCGTCTTCGGAAGGGGCTTCTATATATCCGGAGATCTTCCGACCGCGTTTTCGCGCGATGGGAAGAGAATGATCGTTCCACCGGATGTTGAAACCACACATGCAAGGAAATCTCTGTCGGAATTCACCGATTCCGGGGGAGTGAAGTAGCAGTCTGCAGGCGGGTTGATGGAGAAGGCTTCAGGAAATAAGCTGTTGCTAATCTGTATCAATATAAGTTCCAATACCCTTGAAGAGCTGAACATTTGTGCCGGTCGGAAGCTGCGGGCCGGCTAAATCCAGATTCAACAAGCCAGGTTAATTTTCCAGATCCCTGGTGAATCTCGGCCAGGAAGCTGGTGTGAGCACTCAAACAACAGGGGGTGGTAATGTACAGACGAAGCTTTCGAATCCGTCTTTGTCTGCTCTGCGCGTTTTCTGTACTACTGGTCTCGCAAAGCTTCGCCCAGCAGGCAGGCCGGCTTGAAGGGCGGACACTCTACGATGCACTCAGGAAATTCGAACTGAAAGGAAAGGCCTCGGTCACAGGCCTGGCACTCAAACGCGACCGAGCCGAGATGGTCTTTAACGGCGACTTCTACTTTGCGGCACCGGTGAACGGTCAGGTTACCGGCGCGGTGTTTCTGGGAAACGGGACTTTCCGCGCCCCAGCGCCGGGAATTCAGTATGAGAAAGAAGTAATGATGAGGTTCATCAACGCCGAAGTTGCCGAATCAAATTTTCAGTCAGCCGTACTGCGCTTCAGTGACGACACGTTCGATCTGATCGGCAAGAACGCGGATATGGAAGCGGCGCCTGCTGCTGCAGCGCAGACCCTTGCCGCGGAACTGCAAGGACGGCTGTTGAAGGAAACCGGAGCGAACATCTCTTCGAGACTCCTGATCTCGCTTGCCAACGGGGAATCGCCCGGTTTTTTCCTGGCCCAGTTTGACAAAGGGCAGCGCGGGCGCTTTACCTTCATGCTGGATCCCCAGGCCCGCATTCCCGTGGCGGTCTTCCGCATCAATGCCGGCGAAAAAGTCATGCTGTTCAGCTACGCTCCCTACTCGTACACAAACGATGTGTGGATTGCCACATATTCCGAGGAGGATTTCAAGAAGGGCCGCGCGAGTTTCTCGGACCAGTACGATCTGGTAGCGCCGATAAACTACAACATAGAAGTCGATCTGCGCGATCCGCGCGACAAGATACGGACTCGGGTCCGTATCGATATGGAATCTGCGATCGATAACCTGCGCGTTATCCCGATGGTGATTAACGAGGGCCTGACGGGGTACGACAATTTCCGGATGAAACATTCCATGCGGATACTGTCGGCGAAGTTCGAAGGGCAGGATCTGCCGTTTGTGCAGGAAGAATGGGAAACCGGCATCACCCTCGTGCTTCCGAAAGCCATGCAGAAGGGGGCGAAGTTCACGGTCGATCTCGATCTGGAGGGGGATTTCATCGACAACCAGCGTGTGATCGAAAGCGGTTACTACCCGCTGAGTAACTCAAGCTGGTATCCGCGCCACGGGTACCTGAAACGGTCGACTTTCACCCTGACGTTCCGGCATCGCAAGAACGATAGCGTATCCAGCGTTGGGACACTGGTCCGGGAAGAGGAATGGCCGGATGACCAAAACACCCGCCTTACCGAATTCAGGATGGATCACCCGATTGCGTTTGCCACCTTCGCTGCCGGGATGCTCGAACGCCATACGGAAAAGCGGAACCTGATTTTTGGCGAGATGCCGCTTGAGTTCTATTCGGTCCCATCTTCAGTCGGCCGCATCAAGGAAAGCTTTATCCTCACCGAAATGGGGAATGCCCTCAACTTTTTCAGTGACCTTTTCGGAGCATATCCTTACAAGAATTTCCGCGCGACCTTCCATCCCTTCAATTTTGGACAGGGATTCCCGACGCTGCTGTTAATCCCGCGGGCAGACGAGGCAAATCGCAATGTATTCGACTTCATCGCGCATGAAACCTCCCATCAGTGGTGGGGAAACATCGTGGCATGGCGTTCCTATCGCGACCAGTGGCTGAGCGAAGGTTTCGCGAAATACAGCGGAATGCTGTATACAGCACGGCGGGAAAGCGACAAGGCGGCGCGCGACCTGATCAAGACTTCACGGTTCAAACTCCAGCTTCCTCCAACGACGGACACCGGCATCGGCAAAAGGAAGATGGCCGAAATGGGTCCACTGATTCTTGGGAACCGGCTCAGCACCAGGATGTCACAGGGCGCTTACCAGACTCTGATCTACGATAAAGGGGCTCTGGTCTTGCGCATGCTCCACTTCCTGTTCAGCGATCCCAATACAGGCGACGGAAAAGCGTTCTTTCAGATGATGACCGATTTTGCCAAGCGCTTCGAAAACAAGGCTGCAAGCACGGAAGAGTTTGCAGTGGTCGCCGGGGCTCATTTTGCCAACACGCCGATCGCAAAGGCTTTTGGGCTGAAAGACCTGAACTGGTTCTTCCAGCAGTGGGTCTTCGAAGCTAAGCTCCCCAGCTACCGGATGGAGTACAAGGTCGAAACCGATGAAGGAAACGAGGCGGTTCTGACCGGGACCGTGATACAGGAGAACGCCGGCGCCAACTGGTTCATGCCGCTTCCTGTTGTCTGCAAATTCGGCAGCAAAGGAGAAGGGAGATCCCTGGTCTATGCCAACGGGCCGCAGACGCCGTTCAAAGTCGTTCTGCCGATGAAACCTTCTTCTGTTGAGCTTGATCCCGAACTCTGGATCCTGTCTGAAAAAACCACCACGAAAAAGCAATAGCCGCGAGGTTGGACTGCAAACGAAGCAGGGTTGGGGACGCGTCTTCTGCGTCCCCCCACCCTGTGCGGCGGGGTATTGAATCGTTCAAGATACGGGGTTGGGTGGAAGTCAGCAGAGGACTTCCAGTTTCTTGCCGAGTGACGGTTCGAGAATCTCACCGTACTTTCTGTACACTTCATCCGGTGTGCCGTCGGCAACCAGATTACCCTCATTCAGAAGAATCGCCCTCGTGCAAAGCTGCTTTACGCTCTCCATGGAGTGGGAAACGAAAACGATCGTCTTGCCGCGCTTGAGGAACTCCTGGATTCGCTGGTGGCATTTCTCCTGAAACGCCTCGTCGCCGACCGCGAGTATTTCATCAATAAGCAGGATGTCGGGATCCACCTCTGTCGCTATGCTGAAACCGAGGCGCATGAACATCCCTGAAGAGTACTGCTTGACCGGTGTGTCGATGAAATCTCCCAGCTCGGCGAACTCAATGATGCGCTCTTCGCACTCTTTGATCTGGCGCCTGGTCAGTCCCAGGATAAGTCCATTGATAACGATGTTCTCTCTGCCGGTAAGATCCCCATGGAATCCGGCACCGAGCTCGATAAGGGCGGCGACTCTTCCATTGACTGTGACTTTGCCGGCGGTCGGACGATAGACGCCGGCGATGATCTTGAGAGTCGTGCTCTTGCCCGATCCGTTTCGTCCGATAATGCCCAGCACTTCGCCATTTTCGATGCTGAACGAAATCCCTTTGAGAGCTTCAAACAGATGATAGTTCTTCTGGTGCTGGAAGATACGTACGAATACCTCACGCAGGGTATCCGGCCGCTCCCGGATCACACGAAAACGCTGGTGCACATTCTCAAACCGGATTTGCGACACAGCTCCTCACACTCGTTCCTAGAGATAATAGACGAAAGAATCCTCGTACTTGCGAAAGATGGCGTAGCCGATGGCGAAGCAGATGAAGCCGCACCCGAGCGACATTGCAGCCGACTGGATCGTCGGGAGACCGCCGTGGTAGATCGCCATCCGAAAGCCGTTCAGAATGTACACAAGTGGATTCAGACGGAAAAATATATAGAACCGCTCCGGAATGAAATCCAGTGAATAGATGATGGGAGAAAAGTAGAACCATGCTGAAAGCACAATCTGGATGATGTGAGCCACATCTCTGAAAAACACGTTTGCCGCCGAACAGAAGAAGCAGAAACCGAGCGTGAAGGCTATCAGACCAATCGTCGGCACCGGCAGGTATATCCATGTCCAGTGGAGCGGGAACCTCATGACTACGAGCAGTAGCAGCAGGGGAATCAGCGAGAGGACGAAATTGATGAAGTTAGCGAGAACCGCAGATACGGGAAAGACCGACTTTGCGATGTAGAGCTTCTTCAGCAGCTCGCCGTTGCTTACTATCGATTCCGCCGAGTATGACAGAGACTGCGAAAAGAACGTCCATGGCAGCAGGGCCACGACCAGGAAAACGGCATAGTTATCGATGTTGAACCGCATGACGGTCGAGAAGACGATGGTGAGGATTACCATCATCAGCAGCGGATGAAGAAGAGCCCAGAAGAAGCCCAGGGCGGAGCGCTTGTACCTGACGCGCAGGTCCTTCAGCGCGAGTGCCCAGATAAGTTCCCGGTAGCGTACGGTCTCTCGAAAAAACTGCAGCATCGAGGCAACTCCTGATACCGGGCGTCGCGTGGATGCGGGCTCGGTGGAAGCGCTTACTCTACCATAATTTCTGCAGAATCCAGAAAGGCTTGGGAGAATAAATTCAGCTGCACGCTTCCAGAATCGGCCAGAGCTCGTCGAGCCCGCCGATCTCCCATTCCGGCCGGATGCCGTTGGTGCGCGGAATGCCCGGGCGGTTGAGCCATACCGCTCTCAGCCCGGCCTGCTGAGCTCCGGCCACGTCCGAAATCAGGTTGTTGCCGACCATGAGGGCGACCTGATTCGTGACATTCATCCGTTGCAGCAGTGTCTCAAAAGCGAGCCTGTCGGGTTTTCCGATCCCTATTTCACCCGAGATCAAGATCTGATCGAAGTATCCCGCCAGGTATGACCCTTCCAGTTTCCTACGCTGCACATCAAGAGCCCCATTGGTGAGCAGGCCCAGCCGATACCGGCCACACAGCCTGTCCAGCGTGACGGTGACATCGTCGTAGACGAAATGCTTCTGTCTCCTGAGCACAGGGAAGGTCTCGGCCAGTTCCGCCGCAAGATCCATATCTTCGATCCCGTGCTTCTGCAGGGCGGTGCGCCATGATTCCAGCCGGTACGACGGAGCCCAATCCCGCAGCGGGATCAGTCTTGGATCCGGCCCGGTAAACTCCGCCCACAGCCCCTCCCAGGAACTGATGCCGATGCGCTTGCAGTACGGGTGTGAAGGGAAAGCATGCCAGATCTCACGGCAACATTTCCTGAGGGTGGCGTGCAGCAGGCGAGGATCGACTCCATAGCGTCGCTGCGCCAGTTCTCCTGTTTCTATGAAAGCCGCTTCCGCCGATGCCTCTTCAACGACGAGAGTGTCGTCAAGATCAAAAATCAAAGTGTTGATTCCAAGAGCCATAAGGGCCTGAGTATATCATGCGGCCATGGGGGGACCTGCAGGGCTTGCACCTGCCGCACCGTCTCCGAGGTTGCAAATTGAGACAGAGAACGTATAATTTCCACCTGCTCAGGACTGCGGAGGAATGGCCGAGTGGTTGAAGGCGGCGGTCTTGAAAACCGTTAGGGGGGCAACCCCCTCGTGGGTTCGAATCCTACTTCCTCCGCCACAAATACGAGAGTACGGAACGGTCTCTATTCTCAATTGGAAACACGGCATAGGATGGACGCAGCTATCGATATCAGGAAAGGGAGTTCATCGTGTCGTGAGATTTCAGCCAGGTTGGTGTGCCCAAGGGGTACAAAGTAAGAATTAGGGGAATCGCAAGGCGAGGCATAGATCGTGCGAGCGGGATCGTTTGTTTTCGCTGCTACCTGATAACACCCTGAACCCAACGACCCCCTAGTTTATTTGATCGCATCAGCGATGTCTGCCAACTTACTTATCCAGTGCTGTGATCCATCCGGATCAACAATAACCGCAGAGAAGAAAGTGGCCGGGCCTGTTCTGATGCCGCTTTTCGATGTACCGACCGCAAGCGAGATGTAGAGCTTCTGGAGGCCTTGCACGGTATCTCTTGACCTGTTGCCAGCGTTCAGGAGATCCTGTACCTCGATTACTGCTTCCTGAGAATGTGCCGTGGCTGATTCTTCGTGAGACGAGGATGCACCTTTTTCCTCTTATGGCTGATGTGATGATGCCCGCGCCGATCACTAAAGTAAGGGTTATTCCGGCCCAGGGCGGAAACTGCTCTGGGTCTTCGCCCAGAAGACGAAGACCCAGAGTATCCACATTCCCTTTCAATCCTTCCAGATTGGCAAGCACCACGACCCCTGATCTTGCCGCCGGATCGAAGCCGACGAAGGCACTGTAGCCTCCTGTTCCGCCGCCATGCCAAATGATCTCTGAGACCTTTCCTGGTCTTTTCATCCAGCCGAGTCCTATACTCGTTCCCGATAAGGCAGGCCGCCAGGTGGACCGCGTCTGAGTGATCGCGGCGCTCAGATCGGAGGTTGTGTAGCCGAGCTGAGCGGCCAGAAATGTGAGGAGGTCGTTTGCGGTCGAACGCAATGCCCCCGCTCCGGCGAATGCTTCCGTGAAATTCCAGTTGACCGTCTCGTCGAACAGGGTATCGTGTCCGAGTGCAAGATGGGATTGCATCGCGGGTGACAAGGTGATCCCGGTACTGCTCATCTCGAGTGGCTCGATGACTCGCTTCAGGAGAAGCGCCTCATAGTCCTGTTCCGCCGCGCGTGCAGGAGCATGTCCAAGCAGTCCGGCTCCCAGATTCGAGTATTCATACTCTGTGCCGATGTCGCGCGGAAGCGGATACCAGGCAAGAAAGCGGTAGAGATCTTTCGTCGAATAGGCACGGTAAGGATCCGTCTGATTCGGGGTGAAAAAATTCATGGGCATCCGCGGCAGCCCTGATCGGTGAGTGGCAAGATCTTCGAGCGTGATTGAGCGGCCGCCGCGTTCCGGGATCCGTACTCCGGCAGGCATATACCTTGATACCGGATCGCTCAACCTGACTTCGCCGCGCGTCACCATGTCTGCGAGGAGGAGCGACGTGAAAACCTTCGTTGCCGAGCCGATCTCAAAGACTGTATTTGCGTCAGCGGCACGTCGTCCATCCAGCCTTCCGTAACTGATAACTCTTTTGCCCTGAGGCTCCAATACTCCCACGACAATACTGAGCTCAGGCTGCCTTCGTTCCACCCATTCGGAGACAAGTCTCCTGGTCTCCTCATCTGGCGGGACGAGCGGCGGCGTATCTCCACTGCAGGATTCGATGGAGAACAAAATTCCAATCAGGAACAAGACTGTCTTCATACTTGTGCCTTTTACATTAACGGACCCTTTCCTAAGTCATAAAGTTCCAGATTTTTCAAAAGCGCTATGCCCGGAGCGTGGGCGTCCATGGTCCCTCACCCCTGCAAAAGCCAAGTGCCGGGATAGGAAGAACAAGCGAAGGGAGTCCGTCCCTCTCCATCCTTCTGTGAACCCTCTGATCCCTTCCGATAAGATTCTCTGGGTTGATGCCGGCGCCGCTCGGGCTATCCATCAAAAAGTTGAGCGCTCGCACAACCTTTCTTGTAAAAGAAATACTCTTTTCGCTCGTTTTTGCTTACAGTTATTCAACTGGAACATAGGTTCGATGAGGCGGTTTCTGCCGAAGCGATCGGTCCATGGACCGCATTCGATGGATATGCCGCAATTTATTGAGGGAGAACTGATTATGCTTACGAAAAGACAGAATATGGTGGAGACCATGAAAGGCGGAAAGCCCGACCGCTTCGTTAAAGGTTATGAGGCGCTGGCGCTGGTGATGACTCCGTTTGCTTTGAGCAATGTGCGTCCCACCAAAGGCGCTCCTCCTCTGAAAAACAAATGGGGCGTGACCATCTGCTTCCCTTCCAATGCACCCGGGCCGTTCCCGGTGCATGATGCCGAGCATATCGTCATCAAGGACATCGAACACTGGCGTGACTACGTTACGGTCCCCGATCCCGTCATGCCGGAAGAGGCGTGGGCGGAAACAATCAAGCAGGTTGAGGAAATCGACCGTAACGAGTTTTTCGTGACGCCGTTCGTTGCCCCTGGGGTATTTGAGCAGAGCCATTATCTTCTGGAAATCACCAACTGCCTGACTGCCTTTTATACAAATCCGGACGAGATGCATGAGATCTACGACATGATCACCGAATTTGAACTCCGGTATGCCGAGGACGTCTGCAAGTACATCAAACCGGACGCGCTGTTCCATCACGATGACTGGGGCAGCCAGAAATCGTCCTTTATCTCGCCGGCGATGTTCGAAGAGTTCATTCTGCCCTGCTATAAGCAGATCTATGGATACTACAAGTCTCACGGGGTCCAGTGCATCATCCACCACTCCGATTCTTACGGCGAAAACCTTGTGCCTTACATGGTCGAGATGGGGATGGATGTCTGGCAGGGGGCCATGTCCACCAACAATATTCCGAAGATCATCAAGGAATACGGTGGGAAATTGACGATTATGGGCGGCATCGACAACGGAAAAGTAGACCGCGAAGACTGGACGCGCGAACTGATCCACGAGGAGACCTTCCGGGCGTGCCGTGAATACGGAACCAAATATTACATCCCCTGCACCACGATGGGCGATCCTGCCAGCATCTACCCTGGCGTCTACGAAGCCGTCATGGGGGAGATCGACAAGGCATCCGCCGAAATGTTCAAAGGTAGCAAAGCGGGAGCATAATGAAGCCGGCCGCGTTCAGCGGTCGCCCTTGGGTTCATCTAGAGGCTGCGCATATGCGAGGGCGTATGCGCAGCTCCGGAACCCGGGAAGGGTCCAGGATTCGCAGCTGCGAATCCGGTTCCATCGAGATGATAGAACAATTGATAAAAAGAGCTCTTGAAGCCGGTTTTGACAAGGCAGGCGCGCTGGATTGTTCCACGATTGTCCTGCGCCCTGAGGTTCGTGAAGCCTGCAGGAAGAACACCTGCGGGCGCTACGGGACGAGCTGGTCCTGTCCTCCCGGATGCGGCTCGCTGGACGAGTGCGCGGCCCGTATCCGCAAGTATTCGAAGGGACTGATTGTCCAGACGGTCGGGAAATTGGAGGATGAGTTTGACGGTGAAGGGATGATGGCCGCCGCGGAACGCCATGAGCAAACCTTCCGCCGGTTTGCCGGGGAGTTGCGGGGGGAGTACCCGAACATGCTCCCCATGGGGACCGAAAGCTGTTCAACCTGCGATCAATGTACTTATCCGGATTCTCCCTGCGTAGATCCGCTCGGGGCAAGCTCGCCCATGGAAGCATATGGGATTATGGTGAGCGAGGTCTGCCGGGTGAACGGGATGGATTACTACTACGGCAAGGGAACTATCGCGTTTACCGCCTGTTTCCTGCTGGAGTAGTCAGCGTCCATCCGCGTCCAGCCCTCAACTCCCGTTTTCGCCTTGCCCCCTGATCTTCATAGTTTGCTATACCGATTCGGATCTGGAAAATGATGTTCCAGCCGCTCGTGGCTAAGGAAAACTGGCCCGGCGGCCGCCGGTCAGCGGCCGCTCAATATATCCGCCAGCGAATGCAGCAGCGCTGCACCGTCGCCACGCCATGCGTGGCCATGCATGCAGGCCAGGGTTTCCGGCCGCTCTGCTGCAAGGCGCTCCAGGAGGGCTGTGGTGTTGGGGGCGTGCGCATAGTAGTCCATCGCCGCGCGAAATGCTTCGCTGGGTCCGAGGATATCGGTTTCAACGAGCGGTTTTTCTCCCGCCCCGCCCTGGGTAAACAGATCGCCGCACAGCAGGGTTCGCGTGGAGTACTCCATCATCAACCCGCAATCCCAGCCGTGCGGCATGTGCGGCATATCGAACCAGCGGACGGTATGCTCGCCCAGGGAAAGAGTTTCGCCGTCAGCCATGGCTCGCGGCGCGCGGTCCGCAATATCTGCAATCGACACCATGGCTCCGATTCGGCTGCAGACGGGTTCCGCCTGTGGTGCGCACGCGAGCCAGTCATTGAGCCCCCCGCACTCGTCCGCCTCGAAATGCGAAACGCCGATATAACGCAACCGCTCGACCGGCATTACCCGTTCGATCGCCTCAAGTACAAGTGGAAACAACCGGCGCAGTCCTGCATGAAACAGCAGCGGCGCCTCATCCACAATCAGGTATTGGTTAAAACTGAACTCACCGCCTGGAATTGACACCGGTGTGTTGATGCGGTAAATGCCGCGGGCAACCTCATCTATATTGGTGCCCGTTTTCTTATTGGCTGTCATCTCTCCCCCTATCTGTCCATTTCATAACCGCGGACAGGACGCAGCGTTCTCGGTCAAAGCCTCAGGGGACAGGAAGAACAAGCCAGGGGGGCATCCCCCTCCATACTTATGTGACCGTATGGTCTCTTCAGATAAGGATCATTAGGCAATTCTCGAAAAAAATCCAGTTGGGCTATAAAACATTGAGAATTGCGCAGATATGGTTCTCGCCTGTTGGAGGTAATGTTCGTCAGTCCAATACCGCAGTCGTCGACTGCGACGCTTTGGCGCTACTTTGAAATGCTCCCACCCTAAACCTGCATCTGCCATCAGCAACGGCGATTGCAGATGCACGTCCCCATATGAACACGATTGCGGACTTCAAGGCGGAAAGGGTCACTCCGATTCACCTATGCCATTGTCGCTGGGCTTCCGCAGATAGCGGCAGGGTGCTGAGACTATAGCCGGACACGATAACGCACTGCGCGCGCTTGGTTACCACCAGCGCTCAAGCCGCTCCACCGCAGCGGCCGCATTGGAGAATGCCCGTGCGCGGGCGCGAAGGAGTATGGGGCGGTTCTCGGCCGCACGTGTGTAGATGAGATCGGCAGGACCGACGCGACGCTGCCATGCTTGTAAGAACAGTTCGGCCATTTCCTTTCTCACGCCCAACAACGTTGGGACTGCGTGGTAGTCCTTGCGCTTGCGACCGAGAACGTTGCCCTCGCGAATGATTAGATACCTCGGATTTTCGATCGGCCCCAGAATCTCGCGCATGCAATCCGAGAACAACTGCTGATCGCGGAAGCTGCCGCCCGAAATGCTCACGTAAACGCTGCCGGACTCCGAATAGGACTCTACTGCGATCTTCGAAGCAGGTGAATCAAGCAACCCTGTGCGCACAACGTGTCTCGCACGGCGAGTCCAACTTGGTGGATTGACCCATCGATCGGTAGATGTCGAATCGCCAGACGCGCAGCACGAAGGAACTTCGGAAGGGCGAACAAGCCTGCCACACCGAAAGCGATCGCGACTTCCCATCCTGTCCGCACGTGAGACAGATCGCGCAGGCGTTGGATCATGAGCACATTGAGGCTCTCGATCTCTTTGCGACTGCGAAGTGCCCGCCAGTCGATCACAATGCGCTCCGCACCGCTGGCCCGATCGATCTCTCGCTTGAAGAAGGGCAGGTGCAATCTCGTGAGGGAGTTCTCGATAAGACTTCGTTCGGTGTCGAGTCCCACAAACGTCTTGAATCGCATGTCGAGCTCGCAAAGATCGACAAGGCCAGGCCAATAAAGTGTCGGCCAAAACAGTGCGTCGGTGGCTTTACGGTTCAGCGCGATTGCAACGATATGCCAGATGCTCGCGACCTTCACAAGCCGACCCGTGAGGAGCGCGCATCGTGAACGCTCCGCCTCACCCAGCTCGAGTAAGAGTTGGCGATAGATAGGCCACGCTCCCAGCGAGCAGACAGGCGCTGAGAGTCCTGCCTCGAGGTCATCGTCTCGAATGTAGTCGGTCAGGATGACCTGCCGCAGGCGTTCTCCACGGACCGCGAGCTCGTGCCTATGAATGTGGACGCAGGCGCCGATCTTGTCCGTATGTTGAGTCAGGTGCCGCTTCACCACTTTCGAATCGGAGAGCCTGATCTGGCGATTCGTCAGAACATGGCACTCCCGTAGACGCCGCACGAGCTTGCGTCGTGCGGCGACGAGCTCCGGCAACTCCGCCGGCGGTTCACACGCGAATAGATAGTGCGTGAGCAGTGATTCCCAGCGCGGCAAAGTAAGGTCCGGAACGTCATCCGGGCTGAGGTCGAGAACAGAAAGCGCGACCGCGGGCAAATCAAGCGAGCGTGCTTTGAGGTACGAGAGCATGGCGATGGCAGCCTGAGGGTCTCTAAAGAGCGCATCTGTATGCGACTGGGGATCGCTGAGCCACGGGTGGTTCACTACAAACGCGCTGAACTGCTCGTCTGCCAGCAATTCGTTCAATAGCTGCGTTACTTGCTCCACTTGATGTGCGACGAGATCCTTTTCTCGTTCACTCGGAACAACGGCCCAGACGAAATCCTGATGAGGGCTCAGCGTGCCTGCTTTTACCAACTCAGGAACCGAAATCTCCTCGTCGATGACGCCGCACAGTTCCTCATATTTGCTCCACTCGTGCCTGACCGCATCGTAGGGCGGTGTTGCAGTCAGTGCGATGACATACACATCGCCGATGCGTTCGATTAAGCGAGAGAGTGCTTTCCACCACTCGGTCCGCAGATGATGTGCTTCGTCGGGAATGATCGTTCCGATGCCAGCGGCTTTCAATGCAGTGGCAACATCCTCGATCCTTCTGTGACCCTCTGATCCATTCCGATAAAGATCAAAGTAATATTTGAAATAACTCGGAATTTCGAGGACTAGTTTACATCAGTTGGCTATAAAACATTAGAAACTGGCATTCCCAGACCTCTCTGGCCAAACGGACTTCCCACGAAATGGAAAACCGCCGGTCCCGTCGCTACGAGGAGCTGTCCCGCTTTGAGCACCGGGACGTCATCGACTGTGTCACCACCTGGGAACAATTGAGGTTTCCGGAGCGCAGGTTGAGGTCAGTGGATGGTAGTGTTGCGTCTTTCCACTCTGTATTTTCTTCCGCATCTTGGACACTCGACTTCCACAGACTGCAGATTGCCGAACAGATCTTTTCGTTTGGCCTCGGGAAGATTGTCGAACATCCTGGAGATCATGCTTTCCGAGCACCGGCACTCGTAAAACAGAAGCACCTCTCCCACTTCCGCGACTCGCCCTGCGCCCAGTGCGTTGTCGAGGTAAGCAAAAAGCATGTCTCGGTCGAGATCCTTGACTGCGTCGAAGTTACCGCCCGGAAGCGCGTGCACGAGAATGCCTTCCCCGTTTTCCTTTATATCCAGCCGCGCTCTCATCTGATCGACCTCCGAGAAATACTGTTGGACCATGTCACGAGGGCTCGGACTTCGGGGACTGATATGGCTCTGGGTCAGAGGCAGTCCGGCCTTCTGCCGCTGGATCATCACAGAAGCTTTTCGTCGCCTGGCGGCGAGAACATTGACGCAAATCATACCTTCCGGCTCGATTCCGACAAAAAACCCAAGACCCATCCCGTCGAAGGTCAGGGACCATCCCCACGATTCCCTCTCAGCCAACGAAACCGCGGCGAGCGCCGTTGCGGCCAGGAGTTCCTGACCCAGAGGATTGAGCTCACCCGGTGGAAGTGGGATGCCGTGGCGCGAATTGTACTCATGCAAACCAGCAATCACAGGACCAATACTGCCTCGCACCACCAGCAGATTCTCGTCCTTTATCAGATAGCGCCTATAGCGGGCCATGTTTTTCAGTTCCGACATCTCTTTACTCATGTAAGCAGTTTAGCAGAGCCAATGAACTGGCCGTGCATGCACAATCATGCACAGGTGCTGATCGATGGCATTCACCCGAATGCAAGGTGCTCCCGGCCATTACGGGTACCGATGCTTGACTATGGTACCATTTGGTATCAAGTCCCTCCCGACCCCCGGATGTCGCTTCGGTGACCAAAATGCGGTATTGCGAATTGCGTTTTGCGGGTCGGGAATTCACTGTCCTTTTCCATATAGACTTCATACGAAATCTGCGGAACGAGATCTCACGAGCATCGATCAAACCTGGCACGTTGGAGCCAGGAGGTATCTTGCTTGGCAGGGGCAACGAAGGGGCCGCAATCATCCTCGGTTGCGCTCCGCAAACCAGCCGGGATTTCGTGCACGATAAAGATCGCTCCCGGAAAAACCTCCCGCCCTCGGTGCAAACACTACACGGTCAACTCGAGATTCTCGGCTACTATCGTGTTGCGTCCGGCGCAAATCCGACCCCGAAAGAACGCGACCTGCAGCTATTGAGGGAGTGTCTTCCCGAATCCGCCTCGTTGCTTCTCTTGATAGGCAGATCCCAGGGTGGTGGCAACACAGGATCTCTCTTTGTATGGGAGGACGACAGCCGAGAACGATTGCTGGCCGGAAAAACGAAACTGCAGATCCCTAATTCTGTCTCAACGGCGCCCTCGAAATCGTCGAAACAGTCGAGACTTGGGGACAGCAGCGTTCGGGAACCCTCCCTTCCTCCACTGGAAAAGGACTGGTTCAGACGGAAATCACGTACGGCATCCCTGGTCTGGGCACTCGCGATCTGTATGGCGGGAGTCCATTTTATGGCACCGAATCTCAATAAGACGATTTCGTCCGCGACCTCCGGGAAGAAGCCTGTCCTCCAGGAATCGAAACCGCTTGCGCTGGCGGCGAGCATCGACGACCGGAAACTGCGGGTCACATGGGACAAGACATCCCCCCTGATCCGTTCAGCTCTCTCTGCCGTACTTTCTGTATATACGGAAGACAGGGAACCGGACACGCGGGTGCTCAGCCGCGAGCAGCTGATTACGGGAACGGCGATTCTTAATCGTCCGCCGGGGAACGCCAGGATCCGCCTTGTGGTTTTCACAGAGGACACCAGTGAACTCGTGCAACGATCTGATCCTGACACGCCTGCACCGCTTGCCCCTGAGTCAGTACTTCCTGAGCCGGAGAGAGTTGAAAAGGAGATCGTGCCTCGGGAAAAGGAACCGCAAACGCCTGCCGACCGCGCTTCATCCGCGGAGCCGGTCCGCAGGAAACCTGTGGAGACGAGCGTGAGGCGCATGACAATCGGTTTCATGGTGGACGACTCATTGGGCAGGCTTTCTCCGGGGAAGGACTGGGTCCCACCGCGCCCAATGCGCCTGGTTCAGCCGTATCCCTACTACAGCTCACACCAAACGTCACTTGATTCGGTCCAGATCAGGATAAGGGTGAGAATCAATGCCTTTGGCGCGGTCACAGGTGTTGAATCGTTGGTTCCGCGAAATGAGCGAATCGACCCGCTTTCCATCGCCGCCATGAGAGCGGCGCGCGATAGCAGCTTCGTCCCGGCAAGACTTGGGAATCGTAAGGTGCCCAGCACTGCCGTTCTATCCTACTGGTTTCTGAGAAGGAGGTAGAATCTCTCAGTGTGAGTAACCACAGATTACACAGGAATCCGTGTAATCTGTGGTTCAGAAAGAAGTCAGAAGACCAGGGCAATTGCCTTGTGGACCAGCCGGATGAATTCCTGGCGGTAGCCGTGCACGTCAGCTCCCTTTCCTTCCTTCGCCCATTCCAGGGCGCGCTCGAGGTTGGCATTCCCCTTGTAGGGAGAGTCTCGCAGCGCCATGCCGAAGGCGGCGACTGCGGCCGCAAACTTGAAGTCCTGTGAAGCCTCGCTGAATTTCCTATTCGAATCTTTGACGGTGAATTCCGACAGGACGCTCTTGTCGTCAGCCGGCTTTTTGCTGCGGATTTTCACGGTCACGAGTTCGTCGCTGTCGGCGGACGAAGACGGCTGCGGAGGCTTCTGATATTTCAACGGATCCACTCCAGGCTTCGAAGAGCCGAGTCCCGCGGGCACAAGTTCATACAATGCGGTCACGACATGCCCGGCGCCGATGACTCCGGCCTGTTTTGTGTCGTCGTTGAAGTCCTCTTTGGCCATGATCCTGTTTTCATAGCCGATCAGGCGATATGAGTTCACCTGCTTCGGGTTGAACTCCACCTGGATCTTGACATCCTTGGCGATCGGAATCAGCGTGGAGTCGAGCTGTTCCACCAGCACTTTCTTCGCTTCGTTGATGGTATCGATATAAGCGTAGTTGCCGCGCCCTTTGTCGGCGAGAAGCTCCAGCGTACCGTCTTTGTAGTTGCCCATTCCGAACCCCAGGGCGCTCAGGTAGATACCGCTCTGGGCTTTCTCCTCGATCATGCGGGTCAGGTCTCCGCGATTGGTAATTCCGACATTGAAGTCGCCGTCGGTTGCGAGGATGACCCGATTGGCACCGCCTTTGATGAAATTCTCCTGCGCCGTCTTGTAGGCGAGCTGGATCCCAGAGGCGCCGTTAGTGCTCCCTCCCGCATGAAGCGCTTCGATCGATCGGAGGATCTTCTCCTTCTGATCGCCGCTGGTCGACGGGAGCCATACTTGGGTGTTGCTGGCGTAGACCACAACCGCAACGCGGTCGGCTTCCGTAAGCCTGTCGACGAGCAGGCGCATCGATTGTTTGACCAGAGGAAGCTTGTTCTCGGCCATCATGGATCCGGACACGTCGAGCAGAAAAACGAGATTGCAATTGGGACGCTTGCCCGTCTCTATCTCGCGCCCCTTGATTCCGATGCGCAGCAGCCTGTGCTCAGGCTTCCACGGCGCCTCTGTGACCTCGAAGTTCACGGCAAAAGGCTTATCGTCCTTCGGTCCTTTGTAGTCATAGTCGAAGTAGTTTACCAGTTCCTCGATCCTGATCGCGTCCTTTGGCGGCAGAGAGCCGCTGTCGAGGAAGCGCCGCATATTCGAATAGGAAGCCGTATCCACATCGATCGAGAATGTAGACAGCGGATTCTGCACGACGTCCAAGAAGGGATTGTCGCTGATGTGATCGTACGATTCGGTGTTAAATTGGCCCGGCTGTTGCTGGAACGGAGGCAATTCTCGACCGTCTCCGCGACCCAGTTCCGCATCAACAGGCGAGAGGATCATTCTGAATCCACCTACTGCTTGAGAACTTGGTGCGAGAAGACCGGCTCGGTAGCGGGCCTCGTTAACAGTAATGCCGTCTCTCTGCAGATTGACGCTGGCAGCGCTTACACCCGTAAAGGACTGGGTCACGTTCGAGACAACCGAACCTTCGGCTTCGACGACGCCACCCATAACCTTGATCAGATCCGTAGCGTTCGTACTCATTAGCGGCAACTGAACAACCGGCTGAGGCGGCGGAGCAGATTCCTTAACGGCCACGGCTTCACTGGAAGTCTTCGCCTCTGCACGACTGGAAGCGCTGGTCGCCTCAGCCTGTAGCGATTCCGTTGACGCAACTGGATTGGGAACAGGTGCAATCGTTTGAGCCTGTTTTTGCGGCAGGACAGCGGCTTCAGGCTCTTGCGTTTGCTGTCTCTGAATCGGCTTGGGAGCCGTTTCTGCCGGAACCCCTTCCTGAAGCGTCGCGCGAGTCGCGGGATATGATTTCTCCGGGACCAGCGATGTCATCTGTGTCGGCTCAGGGCCGCGACTTGCCTCACGGAAGTACCTGAGCGCAACGAGCGATACTATTACCACAGCCGCGGCTGTTCCAGCGACCAGCCACGCCGGACTCATCGCGAACCAGCGTCGAGTCGCATTTGCCTTGAAGGCAATCCGCTGTCTCTGCGCCTCAGTCAAACTGAACGAAGGCTCGGCGCGTAATTCGTTTCTCAGTAGACGGGCAGTCTCCCGGATATCCTCCACCAGCTTGCGCATCTCGGCAGACTCTTCCAAAGCTTTGTCGAGTTCCGCGATCTCTCTTCCATCCGATAATTCCCCGAGAGCGTATGCGGTCCATCTCGGATCGTTGGCGTCGATTTTCATTTCACCCTCCTTAGAGCCGGCTGCATTCGTACTCTTTCCCGGATTGTCTTGAGCCCGGTATGGATGAGAAAGCCGACGTTGGATACCGTAAGATTGGTAATCCGGCTGATCTCCACATAACTCAGGTCGGCCTGGAATTTCAGCCGAATGACTTCCTGCTGGTTTGCGGGGAGAGTGCTGAGCACCTTGAGAATGTCCGACAGCTGTTCCTCGTGCTCCAGTGCGGTCGAGACATCCGGCCCGGAGCGCGACTGCAGTTCGAGCTGAGCATCGCTTAGTTCAGTCATTCGTCTCTCCTTTCTAAGAACATCCAGCGCGCGATTACGGCACACCGTATAAAGCCATTGCGCCAGGTGGCGGACTTGAGCCGGCTGCTGATGACAGAGCTTCAGGAAAGTGTCCTGAACGACTTCCCGGGCACGCTCGACGTCCCGGGTAATGTGGGCCGCATAGCGGATCAGCGGTTCCTCGAATTCGGCTATAGCTTGCTGAACCCAGCGTGAATCTGGAGTCTTCATCCAGCCCTCATCAGGTCAATTCCGGCTTCTTTACCTGCAATGACGGTCTTCCGCCGCATTTCTTAGAAAGAATTTTCTCGAGTTTTATCTAAAACAAGCCGGTATGAGGTATCAAAAGATCAAATCTTCGTCGGTAAAAGAATTGATCGTTGATCATGTAACCTGAGAGTAGTTCGGGTTCCGGGGGCAGTAGGCGTGGAGTTGTCCGGAGTGCCAAGCTCACAGGCTTCCGATAAGATCCGATTGTGTGGCAGCCAAGAGTTGGCCTGGACCCTGTGGTATGATGCCGTTCAAGAACCGGAACATGACCAAGCTTAACTCGCGATAAAAAACAGAATAATATCAAAGTCCTATGTCTGACGAATTTCCTGACGAACACCATCGACGCGAATAAAGCAGCGCCCAGGAACCAGATCGAATGGCTGACGCTTCCATAACGCGATTCAAGAGTGATATGGGGACAATATATCCGGCAACCCGCCGAAGAATCCTATCAGCAGAAGGCTTTTCCAAGTAAGAGAAGCAGCTCTGCCTTGGTGTGAACGGCAGGCGTTCACCAACTGGGCAAAAGCCATCGGATACAGCACGTGCGAAACGATATTCATAGGGTGGGCCCGTCAGCTGTCGCATTATTGCACACGCCGTTTCTTCATCATCAGTGGTTTTTCTTCTTTCAGCGACGCGATTCCTTTAGGTATCCCGTAATCGCACCCGTATAGAGGCAAGATTGACAGGAGGGTTTGCCGTGATAAGTTGATTGGGATGCTGGTTCATTCCTACAGATCTTCCAGTCCGGAAGAGAAATGACTACGTTCGATGTGCATGAATGGACGGAGAAGTTGACGAGACGGCATCCCTGCCGGATCCGCGGTTTCCCGGTGACCGTGCTCGTCGTCGGCATCGTCCGGCGATTTCTCGACGTGCGGGTAATGGGGCTGGCAGCGGAAATGACCTATTACGCCCTGCTGTCGTTCTTTCCCTTGATCGGGGCACTCGGATCGAGTCTCGGATTTCTGGAACGGTTTATCGGAACTGAAGCCGTCGTAGAAGTGGAGTCGACACTGCTCCGCTGGCTCGATGCGGTCTTCAGCCCGGAATTGACCTCCGGGATTGTCGCCCCGATGATTCGTGGATTGCTCGAGCAGGAACGCGCGGGATTCGCCCTCGGGAGCTTCGTCATCTCTCTCTTCCTCGCAAGCCGTATCTTCCGGTCCGCCATCGACACCTTGGATGCCGCTTACGACGTGGAGGAGCGGCGCGGGACAATCAGCCTCTGGATACTCGGCTTCCTTTTTTCTCTAGGCTCAATCGTGACTGCTGCGGCGATTCTCAGCATGGTAGTCGTCGGCCCGCTCCTTGGCGGGGGACGCGCAATCGCAGAGTGGCTCGGCTTCGGAGATGCCTTTCAGATCGCATGGGCCCTGGTGCGAATGCCCATCGTGTTCATCATCGCAACCGCATTCCTGTCGGCACTCTATCGCTTCGGACCGAACATAAAAAATTCCTGGCGGCACAGCCTTCCTGGGGCTCTGGTCGGAATGGCCCTCCTCATCCTTATTTCCGTCGGTTTCCGTCTCTATCTCGGAGTTACCGGCATAGACGGCCCGCGGATCAGCGATGCCGACGAAGCCGTCAGCATCGGTGCCCAGGCGATCGGAGTACTGCTCGCCGCCCTGCTATGGATCTGGCTGAGCGGCATCAGCATCCTGACAGGCGGAGTGGTGAATGCCGAACTGCGACATCTGCGCGCAAGGGACCGGACTCAAGAAAGCGATGCGTGTGATTAGACCTTCTTCAGATCCTTGCCGCACTGACATTTTCCCGGCTTGTCCGAAATGGTAGTGCATTGGCAGCTGGGGTCGCAGGAGCAGACGTACTTTCCGGTCAGACTGACGGTCTTGACGGGCTTTCCACACCCGCATTTGCCTGGGTCGTTCTTGTCGCGCTCGCAGCTGCACCCGGTGCCGCAGCGACAGAAAACGCCGGAGGATTTCTCGATGGCCAGCAGGTGCATCGCCGCCAGTTCCTGTCCGCACTCGCACTTTCCGGCTCGCGCGGAAACAGTAGTGCAACTGCAGTCATCTTTGCAGTTGCAGACATAGTAAAGGCTGCTATGATCTCCACTCTCCTGCTTCACCGCCATCCCGGTGAGCGCAAAGAGAAACAACACACTGAGTGCCAGCGCAACAGATCGTTTCATAGATCCTCCTCAAGCAGATTCAGCGGAAAAGTAGCACGCAGGGGCTGCCTGCGCAACTCCACCATCGCGGCTTCCTTCAGTCTGCGAAGATTCCCCGGGCGAGAGACTTGAGCCCTGCCGCTATCGCTTTCCCGATATTCCTCATCAGGTCACGGCTTCCGTTGACGAGATAGATACGCGGCGTCAGGGCCCAGAGTTGTTCCGCCACGCGCCGCTCCCGCGGAGGTGCAAGGCCCCGCCTGGCAAACTCATCAATAAACATCGGCAGAACCTTGTCCGAGAGGCGCAATGCGGTGTCGACAACAAACAGGGACAGGTCCGGCTGGAGAAAACTCAACCTGTCGCAGAATGCCGTAATCTCGTTGGATGCAAGGTTCCTGGGCGGCGACGACTTCAGTTCAAGGTAGATCAGCTTTCCTTCCGCTGCCGCCACGACATCGAGGTCGCCCCCGATACCCCTGGTGTGGAGCCTGACACCCGTCACCACGTCAAACCCATAGCGCCGTTGGAGTTCCCTTGCAACGTACCATTCCAGCGTGCCCCCGAAACTCCTCGCGGCCCGTTTCAGCTTGTACCTGCCGTGTGGCATCCGGTCGGCAAGCCCCAGTTCCACCAGCTCCTCTGCATGACTTTCCGCCTGAGTCCGGCTGATGTAGCGTGTCGTCTCCTCGGGTCGGAATCCTTCGGGCTTCTGGATCGCTCCTCGCAGGAAAAGCCGGAACGCATAATGACCAAGCCGGTCCGTAAGCCGCTCTGCAAGCTGCTCGTCCATCTCGAGCGGAAACGGCACGTCTGCTGCCGTGTTCTCAGGCCGCAGTCCACGGCGCACCAGCATCCTCATCGCCTCTCCCGCCAGTGGCGCGGGTGCTGCTTTTTTCGACGGAAGCGCCGCGGCCGCCGCAATTTCAAGTTCACGAGCCCCAGGTTTCTTCTTCATCCAAGCCGGCTGACAGTGTCGTTGTCAGGATTATAGCCGCTGTGCAGTACATTCTTAAGCTTTGAGTCTCCCGTTGTTCGAGTTAAACTCCAGAATTGAAGTGACAAAGGAGCGAATCGCCTTGACGAAGTATTTGTCCGAATCGGGAGTTTGTGCCGCCTCTGGTCTTCTGCTGATGGCTCTGCTGTTTCTGCCGGCCGGAATGCAGGCCGCGGATCTGGCGCGTGAAATCCAGGACAGCCTGGTTGCTCCGTGCTGCTGGTCGCAGCCGGTCTCACAGCACGACTCCGAAATAGCCCACCAGATACGCCACGAAGTGAGCGAAATGGTCTCGGCGGGGAAGAGCCGCGACGAAATCCTCAATTTCTACGTGGCTGCATACGGCGAGCGTATTCTGGTCGCCCCCCGCGCCACAGGCTTTAACCTGCTTGCCTATATACTGCCCTGGGTTGCGCTGATTGCCGGAGTATGGTTTGTGGTCGCATTGCTCAAGAAGATGCGATCACCTGCTTCATCACCAGTCGCGGCGGCAGCGCCGGACTCGCGATACAGCTCGTTAGTCGAGAAGGAAATCAAGGATCTGGACGATTAAGCGGTGTGACTGTCGACGGGTTTCAATAGGAGCCGATATCAATCCAGTGCGCAAGGACGAAGCTCCCGGGACGTTTAACCAGCAGTTTGAAGAAATCGTGCGGCGGTTTCCCGACCGGACCGCGTTCAGGCTCAAGACTCCTGACGGCTACCCGAAGGTAACCTATCGCGAGGCGTATCATCAGGCGCGAGGCGTTGCCCTCGGCTTCATGGCTCTTGGCATTAAGCCCGGAAGCCGTGTTGCTATCCTGTCAGAAAACAGGCCGGAATGGGTCATCGCCTATCTCGGAATCTATCTCTCGGGCACGATTGCCGTTCCGCTCGACACCCAGATATCCCCTGCCGAATGGCTTCGGCTGATCGATGATTCAAATCCGGAGGTTGTCTTCGTCAGCGGACTGCTCCTGCCGAAACTTCGCGACGCACTCAAGGAGGTCGAGTCGAGGCGCCGCCTCATTTCCTTTGATCCGATCCCCGAAGAGAGTGATGCCCGAGCGGAACTCCAGGGTTTCATCGACTGGGCGTATTCACTCCCGGATGTTCCCGAATTGCCCGAGTGCCGGCCCGAGGACGTGGTCACGATCATATACACGTCCGGGACGACAGGCACGCCCAAAGGGGTGATGCTCACCCAGTCCAACATCATGAGCGAACTCCGTGCCATCTTCGGGGCGCTCTATGCCGACGAAAACGATGTGCTTCTGTGCCTTCTTCCCCTGCAACACGTGCTGGCATCGGTCATAAACGTCCTGGTTCCTCTTTATCTTGGAGGTCAGGTTGTGTTTGCCGATACGCTGAAACGTTCCGAGATTCTCGAGGCGCTGAAGGAAGCCGGCATCACGATTCTGGCCACGGTGCCGCAGTTCTTCTATCTGTTTCACAACCGGATCCAGGACGAGCTGTCGAAAAAGCCTCGGCCGGTTCGCACGCTATTTCGCTACATGCTCCGGGTCAACCGCTTCAGCATGCGTTTTTTGAGGATCAATCTCGGGAAGACCTTTTTTGCGAAAGTACATGCCGGCTTCGGTGACAGTCTGCGGCTGTTCGTGAGCGGCGGATCCTCCTTCGATCCCAAGGTGGCGCAGGACTTCCACGATATGGGATTCACAATCGTCCAGGGGTACGGGCTGACCGAGACGACGGGCGCCTGCACTGTGACGCGGGTGGAAAACAATGTCATCGGATCCGTCGGACCGCCTCTCCCCGGCGTTGATACAAAGATCCTGTCTCCTGACGAAGCCGGGATCGGTGAAATCCTGATCCGCGGCCCTATCGTGATGAAAGGTTATTACAGGAACCAGGCCGCGACCGATGAGGTTCTGAAGGACGGTTGGTTCCATTCGGGAGATCTGGGTCGCTTCGATGACAAAGGAAATCTGTTCATCACCGGCAGGGAGAAGGAAGTGATCGTGCTCCCCAGTGGGAAGAACATCTATCCCGATGAACTGGAAACCCACTATCTGCAGACCCCGTACATCCAGGAAATCGCCGTCATCGGCGTCAGCAACTCGCAGGAAAGGGGAGATCGCCTGCATGCCGTGGTTGTGCCGAATTTCGAATACCTCAAAGCGAAACGCATTGCCAACGCGCGCGAGGCTCTCAGAGACCAGATCGCGCGCCTGTCGAATCAGCTGCCAAAGTACAAGCGCCTGATGAGCTACCAGGTGCAGGGCGAGCCACTTCCGAGAACGACGACGCGAAAGATCAAGAGAATCGAACTCAGGCGGCTCGTCGAAAGCGGGCAGCTGCAGGGAGCTGAAAACGGGTTCGCTCCTGCGGCGCCTGCCGTTGAAGACCAGGCAATGATGGAGTCTGCGGTCGCGCGGGAAGTACTGAAATGCCTGAGAGAAACCTACCGGCGTCCTATGCCGATCGATTTGAATATGAACCTGGAGCTCGACCTTGGTTTCGACTCGATGGAGAGGGTTGAGCTGCTAGCCAGCCTCGAGCAGGCGCTGGATATTGAGCTTCCAGATGATCTCGGCGCGGAGATTTTCACGGTACGGGACCTGATTGTCAGGCTCGAAGGCGAAGCCGGTGCTGTCGCGCGTGGCGGGACTTCCGGCCGCCAGTCATGGGCCCAGATTCTTTCCAGCGAGCCGTCCGAAGAAACCAAAGCTTCCCTCCGGCTGTCAGGGCCGGCCATGACATTCCTCAAATACGTTGCGCTCAGGCTGATAAAATTCCTGATCCTGTACCCTCTCCTGCGCTTCGAGGTGCGTGGCTTGGATAGACTTCCGCGGAAAGGCCCCTATCTTCTCTGCCCAAACCATCAAAGCTATCTCGATGCGGTCATCATCTCGGCGGCCCTGCCGTACGGAATCCTCCGTGACACGTTTTTTGTCGGTTACAGTGCCATATTCAGCGGAAGACTGATGAAGATGGTAGCCGCACTCACCAACACGATTCCCGTGGATCCCGACGCCCATCTTTTGCGGGCCATGAAGGCCGGTGCTTACGGCCTGAAGAAAGGGCACATACTGTGCATCTTTCCGGAAGGGGGGCGATCTTTCGACGGAGAACTACAACCGTTTAAGAAAGGGGCTGCCATTCTGTCAAGGGAACTGTCCGTCCCCATGACGCCGGCAGCCATCGAGGGAACACACAAGGTCTGGCCGCGCGACAGCATGCGGATCCGCCCCCACAAAGTCACTTTGGAATTCGGCAATCCGCTCCTTCCTTCTCCGTCAAGGGCTGCCGAGGAAGACCCATACCAGGCTGACACGGAGGAGCTTCGCAAGGTCATCGCGTCGATGCTGAACCGTCGCGATTGACTGGCTGAACGGCAGCCTCTATCATGCTGCGGATATCCGGGCAGAGGAAAACTATGATGAAAACGCGCTGGTGGTTGTGTCTGACACTCATTGTCACTTTCAGCGTCGGCATACCGGCCGTGGTTCAGGAGACCACGCCGGCGGAACTGCTGAAGACCGCGGAAGATATGGTGCAGACAGCCGCGCGGTTACGTGGGCTCGAGCCCAAGAGCCGGATCACGAAGGGAATCAAGAGCCGTGATGAGATATCGCAGTTTCTGAACCAGCGTGTGAAGGAGGAATACAGCGACGGCGAGATCCGGGAAGAAGAGAAGTTTTTGCGGAAGCTTGGACTCATTCCCGCCTCGATGGATTACCGGGAATTCGTTTTGAAGCTGCTCACCGAACAGGTGGGAGGATTCTACGATCCTAAGCAGGAGTCGCTGTTTATTGCGTCGTGGCTCCCGCCGGAAGAGCAGAAGCCGGTTCTGATCCACGAACTCGTCCACGCTCTTCAGGATCAGCACTTCGATGTGCAGAAGATCATCGAAAACGACCGCAAGGCGAACAATGACGACAGGGCGCTCGCCCACCAGGCTTTTCTTGAAGGAGATGCCGTCGCTGTCATGCTGAATTATCTGCTGGAACCGGCGAAAAGAACCTTTGATCAGGTGCCGGAGCTGGACAAGAAGCTGCGCATGATGCAGGTTTCCGCACAGACCCAGTACCCGGTATTCAAGAGCGCACCCCAGTATCTCCAGGAGACCCTGATCTTTCCTTACGGATACGGGGCCTTCTTCTTACAGCAGGTGTGGCTTCACAATCCGTCCTGGACGGCAGTCAACAGGATTTATTCGGACCTTCCCGACTCGACCGAACAGGTGTTGCACCCGGAAAAGTACCTGGTCGAGCGCGACAGACCCAAACCGGTGGACCCGGAGAGTACAGTTTCGGCGCTGGGGGGGAACTGGAAGACGACATACCGTAACGTTCTCGGCGAGTTCTCACTGGGCCTTCTCCTCAATCAGCACTTGAGCGGCGAGCGTTCCCGGAGATCGGCTGCAGGATGGGGCGGAGACCAGGTTTTGCTGCTCGAAGACGAAGCGGGGAGAAACGCGGTTGTTGTCTGCACAGTCTGGGACAACCTCGCCGAGGCGCAGGAGTTCTTTTCAGACATGCAGGAATGGCTGCAGAAGAGATTCCCGGCAGGGAAGCCGCAAAGTACACAAACGGAATTCTCAATTACTGAAAAAGGGGAGACCCACGCGCTGCGCCAGGAAGGGACCGCGGTGCAGTTGGTCATTGGATTCCCGCAGGAAGTCAGCCCCTTCAGGACACGCGCCCGGTGACTGGTCGACCGACGGTTCATGTTGCGAGGGAACGGTTCAGATTCTGACGACGTTTGTTCCGGACCGCCGGTCGTGAAGACATCGGTTCTCCCGGTCAAACAGCCCGACGAGCAGGCCGATTCCCAGTCCGAACACCGACGCCAGAAAGATGCAGCAGCGCCCGAAAAGCTGTAATACCGATGGACGGGTGTTGCCGTTTCCAACTACACGCAGGTCGGTGATCATCATCCCGACAGTCTGGTTGGATGCGGCCAGAAAAAACAGCGAATAGACAAAATAGTTCAGAATAAACAGGCTGGACAGATTAACAAGGCTCACGTTATCCAGCTCGACAATCCTGGCAAAATAGTCGGCTGCGAGGAGGAAAACTCCGGTACATAGCAGAATCAGGATGAAGTCTATGAGTCCTGAAAGGGTGCGGGACAGCAGTATCAGTTTTCCTTCGTGATTGAATGAGGGCCTGGCGGAGGGGATCTCGATGTCGAGCATGTCCTCCGCCTGCGCAGGCCGCAGCGAGACAGCGTTGTCGATCAACCGGCGAATTTCATCCGGACTATCCTCCGGGTGCGGCTTCTCCTCCGGAATCGGCTGCAGCTGGATCTGCCGCGGCGCGGGAGGCGACGGTGTCCTGGGTTTTCGCGGCGGCATCTTCTCCAGCAGCTTTGCCTGCAGTATACTCACGTCCTCCCGCTGCTTTTGAACCGGGGGAGACGCGGATGTATCGTCCGGCGAAGAGGCCTGAGCCTTTTTCTGTTTGATGGCATTGAGCCGCTGCGATAATTCCTGTTTCCAATCCGGCCGCTCACTCTCCTGCTGAGTTTCGCCCTCAGAGTAATCGATCCTGATCGCGCCGGTGAAAGCGGCCGTTTGTGTCTCCATCTCCGGAGGAGGGTTCTGTGGCACGACTGCATAGCCGCAGACGAGACAGACTCCTGTGGAGCTGATCTCGTCGCTATCGCATTGCGGACAACCCATTAGCTGGTCTCCTGCTCATCGAATCTGCTCATTAATTGCCGCGGCGCCTGTGTCTGCAAAGGACCGGTTCGATTATATTCCAGCCCCGTCGAAACTGGCAACGATCGGTTTCCACCTCTTTGTGTTGTTTTCAGCGGTATCTGATATACTTGCTCCCGGAGAGCAGAAACTCATATGACAATCAGGAAACGGTCGGCGCTCATTATCGCGCTTGTGGCAGTCGGCCTGGGGCTGTACGGAGCAGCGCGGCAATACTCTCCGTTGCTCGTTTTTCATGTCGTGGAGCAGTCATTGATCCAGAAAGCACCCTCAGGTCCCGATGGCGACGTCCTTCGCGAGCGATTCCACCAGTTCATATCGGCGGCTCCGGACAAGCATTCGCGGATGGACCGACTTTTGCGGGTTTCCGCATATCTGGAAAAAGTGCAGCATCCAACGGTTCAGCAGTTGAATGAACTGCTGGCGGTGGACGAACCGAATCAACTGTAGCCGGAGAAATACTGCCATTTACGGAACCTTTTCCGACTGCAGGATGTCTTATAAAGAGGGCACGTGTTACGTTCAGGTGCGGACGTGGATAGGATTATGTATCCTGATGAACTGGCACTGCATGACGATAAGAGTGCAGTGAGTCAAAGGGGCGCCCTTGAGCGGGCCGGCTCGAGGGTCGATTTGACCTTTGAAGAACTGTTTGAGCGTTACAGCTCAATGGTTTTCAGTTTGGTATATCAGATTCTGGGTGACCGGGAAGAGGCGCTTGATGTGTCGCAGGACGTGTTTTTCACGATCTACCGGAAAATCGGTTCATTCAGGGGCGAATCTTCCATAAAAACATGGATTTATCGAATTGCCGTCCACAGGGCGGCAAACCGCTGCCGCTGGTGGAGCCGGTTGCGGCGCCGGGGCACGGTCTCGCTGGAAGAGCATCTATCCAGGAACTCAGAGGGGGATATCTACCGCAGCCTGAGGTCGGACGCCCAGTCCCCTGAAGACGCTCTTCTGATCCAGGAGGAACATAGAGAAGTGGAGCGGATGCTGCTCCAACTCCCCTTGCAGCAGAGGGTTGCTGTCATCATGAAAGATATCGAGGGACTGTCGTACGAGGAAATCGCCGAAGCCATGCAAATTTCGCTCGGCACCGTCAAGTCCCGCATAGCGAGAGGACGTGAAGTTCTTAAACGTAATTTCAGGGAAGCGATGAGCTGAGCCAGAGGTTGCCAATGTTATGCGAAAAGGCATTGCCATTGCTGTCGGAATATTTTGACGACGTTCTGGATCCGCAGACCGCGATCCAGATCTCTCAGCATCTTGGCCAATGCATCCGTTGCCGGAGAGAGTTCGACGGTCTCTCGTCCGTACACAAGAGATTGCAGGCGCTCCATAGGGTTGCGGCGCCCGCTTATCTGAACAGTCTGGTCCGCCACAAGATCGAGAAAAGAACCCGGGATTCATGGCGCGTGCGGTTGCGGGAGGATATCGAGCGCCGCTGGTCGAAAATCCGTACGCTGGAGGGAATGTGGTACGTCACCAGGGCTTTGGGGACAGTCATGGCATCGCTGTTCTTCGTTCTTATTACCAGTGCCATCACCCCGTATTACATGAATGTCAATGCGCCGGTGCGCGATCTCAATTTTCCTCCGGATTACAGTCATCAGGTTGCTGTTAACCTGATGAAGAAGCTGGGGATTCCAACCCTGGCACAGAGACAGATTGCGTGGCGCGATGCGGCCATCAGTGACCTTTATTTCTCCCAGTTCGGGGAAGCGATTTCGAGCACACCCAAAGACGATGATTTTTCGGTTGTGACCAGAATCGACCGGAGCGGTTCGGCACAGATTCAGAATGTGCTCCAGTATCCTGCGGACGAGAATCTGTTGAACAACTTCAATGCGATGATCACCACTGCGCGCTGGCGTCCTGCCAGCCGGAACGGACAGGTGATCAGCTCGCACCTGGTGTGCATGGTCAGCAAGATTTCAGTCGACAACTAATCATCGAGGTCCGGGGTCAGCTCCGGCTCTAGTGCAGAAAGATATAGCGCAGGACGAACAACGCCGCGAATAGGTAAACCAGAAAGTGCACCTCACGCCCGCGCCCGGTGATCAGCTTCATCAGTGAATAAGAGATAAAACCGAAAGCAATCCCTTCAGTGATGCTGAAGGTGAACGGCATCAGCACCATTGTCAGGAATGCGGGAACCGCCTCGGTCGCGTCTTCCCATCGAATCCTGCTGACGCTCCGCATTATCATGCTTCCGACCACAATCAGGGCTGGTGCAACGACCGGATAGATCCTGATTCCCCCTTCAAGCTGGTACCCGTCTCCGACCATCCTCGACAAAGGATAGAAGAATATGCCGGCCAGGAGCAGAATGCCTGTCGCGATACTGGCAAGACCCGTCTTTCCGCCTTCAGCAACTCCGGCCGCGCTCTCCACATATGCGGTTATGGTAGATGTCCCCATACACGCCCCCGCGACCGAACCCAATGCGTCGGATGAAAGAGCCTCCTTGGCTCGGGGAAGTCTGCCATTGACCAGGAGGCCTGCCTGATTGCTGACACCCACCAGAGTTCCCACCGAATCGAACAAAGCGAGGAAGAAAAACACGAAGATGACGCTGACAAGCCCGAGATCAAATGCTCCCGCGATGTCCAGCTTCATCAGGGTTGGAAGAACCGAAGGTGCCGAATCCACGATTCCGTCGTATTTCACGACTCCCAGCGGCAATCCCGCCAGCGCGGTGGCCAGTATTCCCCCCACGATCGCCCCTCGTATCCGCAGCGCCATCAGGCTTACGGTGACCAGAAGGCCGAAAAGCGCCAGGAGAACCGGCCGGGAGGTCAGATCGCCGAGACTTACGATTGTCCCGGCTGATGCGACCACTATCCCTGACCACTGGAATCCTATCATCGCAATGAAAAGCCCGATTCCAGCGGCTATCGCTTCTTTGAGAGCCGCAGGCATTCCGTCGATCAGTTTTTCGCGAAAACCGAAAAAGGAGAGAGAGAAGAACAGAGCGCCGGAGATGAAGACTGCGCCAAGCGCTTTCTCCCACGGGACCCCCATCTCGAGCACCACCGTATAGGCGAAGAAAAAGTTCTGTCCCATTCCGGGCGCAAGCGCGATCGGGTAGTTGGCATATACGCCCATCAGGAAGGTCGCAAATGCGCTGGCGACGCAGGTCGCGACCAGCACCGCTCCAAAATCCATCCCGCAGGCGGAAAGGACTGTCGGCTGCACGAAGATTATGTAGGAAAGCGTCATGAATGTGGTGACGCCCGCAAGGACTTCGGTCTTTACATCGGTGCCGTTCTCTTTGAGTCTGAACAGTCTCTCAATCATAGCGAGTGCCGGGAAGACAGCACTAATTTACTATTTCATAAGAGTGTTTGCAGCCCCTTTTCAACTTTGCCCGACCTGTGAGATCCGTTGAGCATTCTGATTTCCGA
>Ga0123335_1000764_pt1 | contig 54412 bp, 41 predicted proteins | sample BiotimSIPDNA_2_FD_89707 | JGI IMG/M metagenome (GOLD analysis project Ga0123335, IMG submission 89707) | Anaerobic biogas reactor microbial communites from Washington, USA - Biogas_R2 time_0 SIP DNA | ecosystem: Engineered > Bioreactor > Anaerobic > Unclassified | place: Washington, USA...
AATCCCACATTCAGGAGCTCATACCATTGGCGGTGATTGCCGACTACCTCGATATAACGATCCCCCCGGTTGCGGCCCTCGTTGAAAGGGGGTCCCCACAAGCTGTACAGAGGTGCGACTCACTTGATTACGCCTGAATAATTACTTACCGGGACTCTCAGGTAACACAACAAATTGAAATTGTGGTTTAAAGCAATTTCAGAATTATTCGAAATATCCGCTTCAAAAGGCCCGCTACAGCTAAAAGCCCCAGAGCATAAGCACTGCTATTTCTAATTATCTCTAAATTGGAGTACTTTATTTTTCAAGCAGGCTCTATCTGGAATGCAATAGCCTGTTTGCTGAAAAAGTTGGTCCGTCCCCTGGTCCTTTGCTGAAAAAGATGGTCCGTCCCCTACTCAGATGGTCCGTCCCCTACTCATAAATCACTCAAATACTGAAAAAAATAGTCCGACCCTGTTTTTTTCTTGTAACAATCTACTTTTTGTGTTATATTGATAATATGTTATCGATATAAAATTATCGATAACATATTATCAACTCATCAAACGAATAACTTATTCGAATTTAATCTTCTCAAAGGGGACTTAATGAAAACGGTCGATGGAACCTCGATTGAAACAATCCGGCGTCTACCCGCTTATTATGGCATTGCCCAGAAATTTTACGCTGAGGGAGCCACGTACGTCTCTTCAGTTGCAATCGCTTCTCACCTGAATATCGATTCCATAATTGTCCGCAAGGATATCCAGCAGATAGGAATCGAAGGAAAGCCAAAGTTGGGATATGAAGCCAGTGCACTTGTGGACGGGATTGCCGAATTTCTGGGCTGGAATCGCAAGGATCGCCTGATTCTGGCTGGGTGCGGTGCACTTGGTTCTGCTCTTCTGGGATACTCAGGCTTCAAGAGCAGAGGGTATGATCTGGTAGCGGGATTTGACACTAATCCTTCAATAATCGGAACGCAGATCCATGGGAAAGACATTTTACCTCTTTCCAAAATGATTGACCTATGCCTCCGTATGCATATAACTATCGGGATTATCGCTGTACCTTCTTCAGCTGCGCAATCTGTAGCTGACCTGATGGTGAAATCGGGAATAAGGGGTATATGGAATTTCACCCCTGTCCCGCTCAAGGTTCCGCAGGAGGTAATAGTACAGCAGGAGGACCTGGTTTCATCGCTGGTCATTTTACTGAAAAAACTTGAGAAAGAGATGGCTTAAAGACTATGGAAGAAAAAACAACAATACCGGAATGTGCGGGAGATTGCAGCACCCGCAAATTTGAAGCAGTCTGCGCGATTTTGAAGAAATACAATCATAATCCCGAAAACCTCATACCCATTCTTCAGGAGATCCAGGAACAATACAGGTACCTGCCTGCTGAAGTAATGACCTTTGTGGCAAACGCACTGGATGTCAATCCGGCAAGGGTTTATGGAGTGGCAACATTTTACGCCCACTTTGCTCTTGAACCCAAAGGCAAATATGTAATCCGTATCTGTGACGGCACAGCCTGTCATGTGAAGGGCTCCATGGAGATTTACAATGCCCTTAAACGGCGTCTGGGCATCAAAGGTGACAGCACAACGACTCCCGACATGCTATTTACATTAGAAACAGTCAGCTGTCTCGGGGCATGCGGGCTTGCACCTGCGATGGTAATAAATGATGACGTTCACGGCCAGATGAATGGTGAGCGGGCAGTTGCATTAATTGATTCGATCTTACAAACTGAAGCGAAGGGACAGGCAAATGGAAATTGAAGTTCTAAATCAATCGCGGCTTGCATTCGCACAACGTAAAGATAAGAGCACAAAAAGGATAATCATCTGTGCCGGGACAGGCTGTATCGCCAACGGCTCAATGAAAGTGTATGATGCTATAAAGGCGATTCTTATCGAAAAGAAACTTGCTGCTGATATCGTGCTTGACACCCATGATGACAGGGAGCATGTTGACATAGCGGGAAGCGGATGCCAGGGGTTCTGTCAGATGGGGCCTTTAGTGACCATAGAGCCTGAAGGTATCATGTATGTAAAGGTACACGCTGAAGATGCCAGGGAGATAGTTGAGAAGACAATCGAGAATAATCAGGTTATCGACCGGCTCTCCTACCGGGAACCCGGTTCCGGCATCACACATCCTTTACGCAAAGACATGGATTTCTACCGTCTTCAGCACCGTTTCGCGCTGAGCCTCTGCGGACTTATCAATCCTGAAGATATAGATGAATACATCTATAATGAAGGTTACAAGGCTGCGGCACTCTGCTTTCGGGAGTTAAATCCGGACCAGATCTGTAAATTAATTAAAGATTCTGGACTCAAAGGCCGGGGTGGAGGCGGATTTCTCACCGGATTAAAATGGGAACTTACACTGGCACAGAAAAACCCTAAGAAATACATAATCTGCAATGGCGATGAGGGTGACCCTGGAGCATTCATGGACCGCAGTGTCATGGAGGGAAACCCGCATGCGGTGATCGAGGGAATGATGATTGCCGCAAGGGCAATCGGTGCCGATGAGGGAGTTGTTTATGTACGCGCCGAGTATCCTCTTGCAGTAAAGCGTATGCGTCATGCTGTCAAGGATGCAATGGAAAAGGGAATTCTGGGAAAAAACGTACTGGGCAGCGGTCAAGCCTTAACAATTTCTATTATGGAAGGGGCTGGTGCTTTTGTATGCGGAGAGGAAACGGCACTGATGTCATCTGTGATGGGCAGACGTGGAATGCCGACTCCCAAACCACCTTTCCCGGCGGAGAAAGGGTTGCGGGGTAAGCCGACAGTCATCAACAATGTTGAAACACTGGCGACAGTTCCGAGAATCATACTCCTGGGGCCCGATGAGTACAAGAAGATTGGAACAGCCAAATCGGCAGGGACCAAAACCTTTGCGCTTACAGGTCATGTGGTAAACACCGGCCTTATCGAGGTGCCATTTGGAACAACGCTTCGGGAAATAGTTTTCCATATCGGCGGGGGAGTTTGCGGGCCCGACGGTGTAGTTGACAATTCCCGTCTTAAGGTAGTTCAGATCGGCGGACCTTCCGGCGGGACACTTACAACCGAGCATCTCGATCTTCCCCTCGATTTCGACTCGCTGAAAAGTATCGGCGCGATGGTCGGATCGGGTGGTCTGGTAGTGATGAACACTGATACCTGTGTTGTAAAGAATGTGGCGAAATATTTCATGCAGTTTACACAAAGGGAATCGTGTGGTAAATGTCTCCCCTGTCGGGAAGGAACACGCCAGATACTGGCACTTCTGGATGATATCGTCCAGGGGCGCGGCACGCTTCAGACAATTACCGATCTTGAGGAACTTGCTGATGCGGTCCGCAAGACCGCACTGTGCGGTCTTGGCAAAACTGCTCCGAATCCGGTACTTTCGACCTTGCGCTACTTCAGAGACGAGTACATAGCGCATGTAGTTGACAAATGCTGTCCGGCGGGCCAGTGCGAGGCTCTAACACCTCCTGCAATCGATCCCACACGCTGTATCGGCTGCGGTGCGTGTCTCAGGAAGTGTCCGGTAGGCGCCATCTCAGGAGAAAAGAAGAAACCTCACCAGATAGATGTAAATGCGTGCATCCGTTGCGGAACGTGCGCGACCGTCTGCAAATTCCAAGCCATAACAGGAGTAAATGCATGAATGCAAATAACACTTTAATAATAGACAACAGGGAAATCCCCCTGAACGGGGAACGGAATCTCCTGGAGGTTGCCCGTAAAGCCGGAATCGAGATACCGACCTTCTGTTATCATTCGGAGCTCAGTATCTACGGAGCATGCCGGATGTGCCTTGTGGAGGTCGAAGGACGCGGAATTGTGGCATCGTGCTCGACACCTCCAGCTCCCGGAATGGTAGTAAAGTCTACCACAGCAGAGATTCGCAAACTCCGCAGGATAAATCTGGAGCTGCTTCTTGCTGCTCACAACCGCGAATGTACGACCTGCGGAAAAAGCGGCGCATGTTCGCTTCAGAACCTCTCGCGCACAATGGGTGTGGACTCGATACGGTATAAACATTACCCGCATGATGAAAAGCGGGACACTTCGTCTTTGTCGCTGATCCGCGATCCGGCGAAATGTGTCCTCTGCGGTGATTGTGTAAGATTCTGCGATGAGATTCAGAGTGTCGGTGCAATTGATTTTGCCTACCGCGGAGCCCAGACACAGGTGGTTCCCGCATTCCACAAAGGCCTGGCTGAAGTTGACTGCGTCAACTGTGGTCAATGTGCACGTGTTTGCCCTACCGGAGCGCTCACGTTGCGACCGGAAATAGAATCCGTGTGGGAAGATCTCAATGATGAGAACACTGTGATTGTCGCACAGGTAGCGCCCGCGATCAGGGTCGCTATCGGTGAGCACTTCGGGATGCCTGAGGGAGAGATCACTACCGGTATGATTGCCACAGCGCTCCATCGTCTTGGTTTTGACAAAGTATACGACACTTGCTTTACAGCTGATCTTACAGTACTGGAAGAAGGAACGGAATTTCTCAACAGGGTTGCCAGTGGCGGAAAATTACCGCTGTTTACATCGTGCTGCCCTGCATGGGTAAAATTCGTCGAGCAGTACTATCCGGACCTTCTTGACAATGTCTCGACCTGCAAATCGCCCCAGCAGATGTTTGGAGCACTGGCCAGGGAAATGCTTCCCGGGCAGCTTCAGATCGGGGATAAACGGCTCTCAATAGTATCGGTGATGCCTTGTACGGCCAAAAAGTACGAGGCACGGCGCAAGGAGTTTGCTGACAAGAACGGAATAGCCGATGTAAATCATGTTATTACCACCCAGGAACTGGCACAGATGATCGACTCGGCAGGGATCCGCTTCAACAGCCTCAAGCCTTCGGAGTTTGACGACCCGTTCGGAACAGCATCCGGAGCCGGCACAATCTTTGGTCTTTCGGGCGGGGTAACGGAAGCGGTAGTGCGGTATGTGCATGAAAAGGTCGAAGGAAAGCCATTCGATGCGAAACTCCCGGTCAAAGAGACTAAACTCAAGGGTGTCAGGGAGATCACGCTCAATATCGGAGGAAATGAGATAAAAACCGCCGTAGTTTACGGTCTGGCAGCAGCAAGAGAGATCTGCCGTCAGGTTCGCGCAGGAACCTGCCAGTACAGCATCATTGAAGTAATGGCATGTCCCGGCGGCTGCATAAACGGTGCCGGACAGCCGGTAAGCTACAATCCTGAAGTAATCAGGCGGCGCGGTGAGAGTCTTTATGCAATTGACAGAACATCCGAGCACAGGACCTCGCAGAGCAATCCCGCTTTGATTGAGACTTATGAGAAGGTGCTTGGAAAAGCCGGTGGCCCGTTGTCGCACAAACTTCTGCACACTCATTACATTGCACGTCGCAGATTTACAGGTGATGGTATTGAGGTCACAGGTGCAGTTGATAAACCGGCGGTTACCGTGGAAGTTTGTCTTGGTACAAACTGCTGTCTGCATGGTGCCCACGACCTTCTTAACCAGGTCACGCGGTATGTCATCAACGACAGTCTTCAGTCGCATGTATCTGTAAAGGCAGGGTTCTGCTTTGAGAGGTGCGGTGAGTCGCCGGTTGTAAGACTGAACGGAACAATTCTCGGACATGCTACATTCGAGAAGATAAAAGAGTTTATCGAAAATAATGTAGCGAAAGAAAATCTGGAGAAAGTTACATGAACCCTGAAAGGCATCTTGCAGTAAAAGTTTGCCTCGGGAGCTCCTGTTATCTAAGAGGCGGCAGAGAGGTGCTTGAAGCCCTATGCGCCTATATTTCTGAAAACAAGCTGGGGATGTCAGTCAAGCTCAGTGGAACACTTTGCGAGGGACGATGTTCCAGCGGGCCGGCTATATCAATCGGTACACAGTTGTATACAGGTGTAAAGCCGGAGGATGCAGTTGAAGCTCTGAAGAAACATTTACAGGAAATCAGCTGATGAACAGATGCATGCCTATATTCACAAAGCAGGCAGAATGTCAGGACTGCTATAAATGTGTCCGAAGCTGCCCTGTGAAAGCCATCAAAATCGAACAGGGTGTCGCCTCTGTTATGGATGAGGCGTGCATCTACTGCGGCACCTGTGTTGAAGTATGTCCGGCACATGCCAAGCAGGTCAGAAATGACAGGCAGAGGGTCATCGATCTTCTTGATACAGGTAAACGGGTCATACTGTCACTTGCGCCATCCTGGGTGAGTGAGTTTCCGGGTGTCAGTCAGTCCGGGATAACAGAAGCCTTTAAAAAGCTTGGTTTTTGGGGTGTATCTGAAACCGCACTGGGAGCACAGGAAGTATCGTCACATGTTGCTGAGCTTCTGACAGACGAACCGGATAAATGTCATATTTCCAGCGCCTGCCCGGTTGTAGTCGAGATTATCTGTAAATACCATCCCGAGTATGTCGCGAACCTGACATCTTTATCCTCGCCCCTTTTAGCGCATTGCGCTTATCTGAGGAAAATTTACGGTTCGGACACAGAGATTGTCTTTGCTGGTCCCTGCATCGCTAAAAAGCTGGAGTCTGACCGCTCCGACGGGCTTCTTCACACTGCACTGACGTTTACCGATATACACCAGTGGTTAAAGGAGCGGGAAATTGATTCCTGCAACCCTGGAAACGGTGAGACTTTCATCCCGGAGAATGCCGCGGAGGGTGGATTGTTCCCTGTTGACGGCGGCATGATCGCATGTATCAAGAGCCAGTGTACGGTTACTGACAACCAGCTTGTCAGCCTCTCCGGTCTTGATTCGATCATTTCAGTGCTCAAGACTCTGGACCGGATTCCCACCGGACGGGGGATCTTTCTTGAGACTCTGGCCTGCCCCGGGGGTTGCATAAACGGCCCATGCACAAAAGACCAGACCGCTACCGTTGTAAAGCGTCTCCAGGTGCTTGACACGGCTCCGGAGAAAGCAGTCAATTTTCCCCGCAAGCCGCTGATTCCGATTGACCGGAAGTTCATACCACATGACCAGCCTGAGCCGGTTTATGCCGAACACCAGATCCGATCGGTTCTTCAGCAGACCGGAAAGAACAATGAAGCTGATGAACTTAATTGCGGTGGATGTGGATATAACAGTTGCAGAGAGCTTGCAAAGGCTGTATTGAATGGACGGGCGGTGACAGACATGTGTGTCACATACATGCGCCAGCTAGCGCAGAAAAAGGCAAACATGCTTGTCAAGACAATACCATCTGCGGTTGTGATTGTTGACAATACAATGCACATAATAGAAAGTAACCGTAATTTCGCACGGATCGCCGGTAAAGAAGCCGAGCAGGTGTTTGATGCAAAGGAAGGTATGGAGGGGGCAATTCTTGAAAAGGTTTTGCCGATATCGCACCTGTTCAGGAGAGTATTTGAAAGCGGCAGCGAAATAGTGGATCTTGATGTCAGGGTCGGGGCAAAAATTCTCCGTTGTTCCCTTTTTGTCATCGAACCACAGCGTATTGTCGGATGCATCCTCAATGATGTCACAAAACCATCCATGAAAAAAGAGGAGATCATCAAAGGTGCCCGCCAGGTGATCAAACGCAACCTGATTACCGTTCAGAAAATCGCCCGTCTTCTTGGTGAAAATGCTGCCGAGACGGAGATGACACTGTCGCAGATCATTGAGGCCTTCAAAGTCGGCAGTACCGGAGATCAGAAATGAACGAGGTCACACAGGATACTCTAGAATGTGTAGTAGAGGTTGGTCACTTTGAACGCCACAAGAAAAAGCAGTTCGTATGCGGTGACACCTTTCTGTCAACCAGAATAAGGGAAGAAAACAGGTCGATCTGTGTTCTTTCGGACGGGCTGGGAAGCGGCGTAAAAGCAAGCGTGCTCTCTACTCTTACCTCTACAATGGCAGCTAATTTCACAGCAGGATATCATGACATCCGAAAGTCCGCAAAAATTATCATGAATACACTTCCTGTCTGCCGTGAACGCAAAATAAGCTATGCCACATTTACAATAATCGACATTGACGGTGGGGGAATGGCCCGCATTATCGAGTATGACAACCCGGCTTGCTGTATTATCCGTAATGGTACGTTTTTTCAGCCCGAAGTTACAAAGATTCAGGGAAGAGCGAGAGGGAAACGGCCCTACATTCTACGGTATTACACGTTTCCAATACAAGAGGGCGATAGAATTATCTGTTTTTCTGATGGTGTAACGCAGTCGGGAATCGGAATAGACCGTTTCCCCCTTGGATGGGGTGAAAATAATGTAGCGATGTTTATCCAGGAAGCCCTCGTGAAAAGACCCGGAATGAGCGCCCGCGACCTTGCCCGTCAAGTTGTTGAAAGGTCGATGCTCAATGACCGGAATCTGGCACTTGATGATATCTCCTGCGGTGTAATCTACTACCGCAGACCTCGTGAACTTATGATTGTCAGCGGTCCGCCTTTCAATCCATCTAACGACAGTCAAATGGCTGCAATTTATGAAAAGCACACAGGTCATAGAATAATCTGTGGAGGGACAACCGCCAAAATTATTGCCCGTGAACTCGAAAAAACCATACTCCTTGAGCCCGGTCTGCCGTTCAGCAATCTTCCACCCACATCATCAATGGAAGGGGCGACACTTGTCACAGAAGGCATCATTACCCTTCAGCGGGTGGCAGATATGCTGAAAAGCTACACTCCCGCAGATGAAGTGGACATGTCACCGGTCAGGCAAATTGTCGAACTGATGCTTGACAGTGATATTATAACTTTTATAGCCGGTACCAGAATAAATGACGCTTATCAGGACCCCTCGCTTCCACAGGAGATCGCTTTAAGACGATCTATTCTTCGCGAGATTGTTCATTATCTTGAAAACGACTATCTGAAAGAGACCAGGCTCAAATTTATCTGAATATCAGGGGCTTATTTACAACTAAAAGGAGACCGAAATGAGAGAAAATCTGCAGACAATAACAATAGACGAAGAAAAAATCAACAAGCTCCTCTGTTGTCCACCACCTGACCCGGTACAAGTCCGTGAGATTCTCTCACGCAGCAGAGAACTGCATGGACTTGAATCCGCAGATGTGGCGACACTTGCCGCTGTAAAGGATCCGGCGCTGCTTGAAGAGATGTTTGAAACCGCACGCAGTGTAAAGGAGAGGATCTATGGCAAGAGACTGGTTCTTTTTGCACCTCTTTACATCTCCAATTTGTGTGGTAATGAATGCCTTTACTGCGGTTTCCGGGCAGGAAACAAATTTCTTGCCCGTAAAAAGCTTTCTCTTCAGGAAATCGCAGATGAAGTAAGTATTCTCACTTCCAAAGGACATAAACGGATCCTTCTTGTCGCTGGCGAAAATGACAGCAGCACAGGGCTGCAGTATATCATCGATGCTATTGATACGATTTACAAGACCAGGTCGCAAAAAGGTGAGATCCGCCGTGTAAATGTAAATATTGCACCGCTCTCGGTCGAGCAGTTCAGAGAACTTAAAAAAGCAAAGATCGGAACATACCAGGTCTTTCAGGAAACATATCACCGCCAGACTTACAAAACGGTGCATATCTCCGGGAAAAAAGCCGATTACGACTGGCGGTTCAACGCACCCGCACGGGCAATGCAGGCTGGTATCGATGATGTTGGAATAGGTCCACTGTTTGGCCTTTACGACTGGAGATTTGAACTGCTTGCTCTTATGCAGCATATCAGGTTACTCGAACAGGAATTCGGGGTAGGCCCGCATACAATCAGCGTTCCGCGTCTCGAGCCTGCATCCGGATCGGATCTTGCGGCAGATCCCCCCTATCGGGTCTCTGATACTGATTTTATGAAAATTGTCGCAATTTTGAGGCTTGCGGTACCATATACAGGTATAATAATGTCCACAAGAGAGAACGCGGAGATGAGAAACGCAACTCTGGCGCTCGGAGTTTCTCAGATCTCGGCAGGCAGCCGAACCAATCCCGGCGGCTACAATACCTGTAAAACCGAAACTGCAGACCCGCAGTTCAGTCTCGGCGATCACCGTGAACTTGACGAGGTAATCGCCGACATTTCCAAAATTGGTTATATTCCCTCTTTTTGCACCGGATGCTACCGTCTGGGCAGAACCGGAAATGATTTCATGGATCTTGCAAAACCGGGTGATATCCGTATGCACTGCGATCCCAATGCTGTTTCGACATTTCAGGAGTATCTTGAAGACTTTGCATCTGAAGAAACCCGTACCATCGGGATTAAAGCAATCAATGACGCCTGTGAAGCGATGGCTCCATCTGCCGGGGAGCGGGCGCTGAAGATGGCTGCCCTGGTTCGCGAAGGTAAACGGGATGTATACTGCTGAAACACTTAATTATTACAGGTAAGATATGATTCAGACATCACCAAAAACATTCAGACTTCACATAGGGATCTTCGGGCGCAGAAATGCCGGAAAATCAAGTATCCTTAATACGATTACAGGCCAGAACGTCTCTATAGTTTCCGACATTGCCGGAACGACAACCGATCCTGTTGAGAAACCGATGGAACTCCTTCCACTGGGCCCTGTCCAATTTATTGACACTGCAGGAATGGACGATGAAGGGAGTCTTGGCCTGCAGCGTCTGGAAAGATCCCGTCAGGTTTTTGATCGGACCGATCTGGCTCTGCTTGTCGCCTCAAGCAACATCTGGACTGAATTCGAGGCAAAACTCCTGGAAGAGATACACAACAGGAAAATACCTGTTATCGTGGTTTTGAATAAAACTGATATTTCTCCACCTGATCCGGAAATTGTCAAATCTCTCAGGGAAGCCAATTACACAGTTATCCCTGTATCCACCCTGTCAGGAGAGGGAATCTGCGAGCTCTGTCAAGCCATCATAGAATCGGCCCCGGACAGTTTTGTAAATCGTCCCGTCATTCTCTCCGACCTTGTAGGCCCCGGAGAAAGTGCGGTTCTGGTTGTGCCAATAGACAAAGAGGCACCAAAAGGAAGGCTGATCCTCCCGCAGGTACAAAGTATCAGAGATCTTCTGGATAATGAATGCATCTCTATTGTAACCGGGCTTTCCAATCTTCCACAGATCCTTTCCCGTTCCGGTTTTCAGCCAAAGCTGGTTGTAACTGACTCCCAGGCCTTTAAAGAGGTGGCACAGATCACCCCGCCTCTGGTCCCGATTACTTCATTTTCAATTCTCTTTGCCAGATTCCAGGGTGACTTACAGACTATGGCTCTGGGAGCATTAACAATTGACAATCTGAAACCTGGAGATCGGGTGCTGATTGCCGAGGCTTGCTCCCATCATCCTGTCGAAGATGATATCGGGACAGTAAAGATTCCCCGATGGCTGACAAAGAAGATCGGTGGATCTCCTCAATTTACTTTTACAAGAGGGCATGACTTTCCCGATGATCTCAGTGGCTTCAAACTGGTCATCCACTGCGGAGCCTGCATGTGGAACCGGCGCACAATGCTCAGCCGGATAGAACGATGCTTGCGGGCCGCTGTTCCAATCACAAATTACGGACTGGCCATTGCACATTCGCTCGGAATTCTCGAGCGTTCACTTTCTCCCTTCCCTGGTTTATTGAATACACTAAAAACCACTCGGAGTGTTTAAATAATGACAGATAATATTTCCGCACTCGATCAGCAGAATATTTCTATCAAACGATTGGCACAGATTCTCTCCTGCAAACCAGGGGAAGAGCGGGAGGCCCTTCGGCTCCAGGCGCAAAAAATCACATTCGACAATCTTTCCCGTGCCATCTATTTCCGGGGGCTTATTGAAATATCCAATGTCTGCACTCTTGATTGCCGCTACTGCGGAATTCGTCAAAGCAACAGATCGGTCCGGAGATATACATTGAGCCATGACGAAGTGCTCGCAGCCGCCATGGAGTGCGTAGAGATGGGGTACGGAAGCATTTTACTGCAGTCGGGCGAACGCACTGATGATGCATTTATAGATTATGTGTCAGAAATTATAAGGGCAATCAAAACTAAGTCACGCTCTGAAAAGCTCCCGGATGGACTCGCGATAGGGCTCAGTCTCGGTGAACAATCAGAGAAGTCACTCGAGCGTCTTTACAATGCCGGAGCGACCAGATATCTTCTGCGGATCGAAACAACCAACCCTGAACTGTTTGCCAGAATTCATCCATCCAGCCAGAGTTTCGAAAACCGACTCTCGTGCCTGCGCTCACTCCGGAATATCGGATTTATGACAGGAACCGGTGTAATGATCGGATTACCCGGCCAGACACTTGAAATGCTCGCCAGTGACATCCTGTTCTTTCGTGACGAAGACGTTGACATGATCGGAATGGGACCCTACCTGATTCATCCCGACACACCGCTCCCCGGAGCACCTGCTATGAGTAACGAAGAGTTATTCAGGGTCTCACTCAACATGATTGCAGCTACCAGAATAGTCTGCCCCGGTGTAAATATAGCTGCAACAACGGCCCTTGAAACCCTGCACCCTGAAGGCAGGCAGACGGGAATAGCATTCGGCGCGAATGTGGTCATGCCCAGCCATACACCTCTTTATAGAAGCTCTGATTACAATCTATACAAAGGTAAGGCAAGACTGAGCCGCGATAATGGCGATACCTGGGAAAGATTTCTTGAAGATGTAAAATCTATGGGCCGTGTTCCCTCTTTCTACGCATGGGGCGATTCGCCTCACTTTACGGCAAGAACTGAAAGTCACGATTAACTGCAGGTGTATTCAGGCAAACTGCAGTATATTGTCAACTGTAAATGTCCCTGAAAGCGTATCAAGAGGTATATATTCAGATATCACCTTCACAGCCGCAGCCACAGGCAGCACTGCTCTAACTGCAGTTGTCGGTTGAGGATGAGAGGTGAGTCTTGAAGATTTCTATCTCTTTAGAAATCTGCTGGGCTTCCATCTTGATACCTTCTATTCCAGGTTCATTGTTATTCTCAATCCGGTTTATTCTTTCTGTAAGTTCGTCAAGTCTGCCTGAGAGCCGCGCGGATTCACAAATAACCCAGTGCAGGATCTGGCTGTGAATTTCCCTGTAAAGCTCCCCTCGTAGAGAAATGGTATTGTCTTCAGTACTCCGGTTCTGGACAGGCTCAGTTGCTGATTCTGTTTCCTCCTTTGCTAATTGGAGGTTTATCGGTTCCCCATCTTCTATTTCTTCTGATGTGCAAGAAATACATTCAGTAGAGGTCTCTTCGCATTTACTATCTGAAGAATCCTCTTCAAAGCATTCCGGCTTTTTCTTCTTTCGCATGAAGAGTATCAGGAAGACCCCTGCAGAAATAAACAGAAAAATCGATAGAAACAGAAATCCTGGTTTTTTCTTTTCAGCGGCGGCTTCTTTTTTGATCTCTGAACCCTGGGATAATTTTTCGCTCTCAGGTTCCGGATCATTCTCCACCCCGGGTGTAATCTCTTTTTGATCCTCTTGTTCCACAGCATAATAAAAAATAAAATTAGAGCTATCCGGAAAAATCAGGGATCTCGTCTTAGAGGCAAGATCACTGCTCCAGAGATTGGAAAACACCTTTTTGCCTTTGTATTCAATTTTTACCGGTATCGTACTCAGTCCGGCATCAACGGATATCTTGGCAGGATCAAGTTTTGTGGCAAGCACAGCCAACAGCTGACCATTTGGTCCTACAGCCGGCCAGGCCCAGAATAAATATGTCTTTGCATTTGATTCACGTGTCAGGCCATAATATGGACGCAGTTCTTTTTTTATGCCGATGAACCAGGATTGATTCTCTACACTCCGCATAGGAGTTTCCACCCTGTCAGCTGAAACTTCATTTATCACAATACCCGAGGAGTTAATCCGCATCAGCAGGTTTACCGATCCGTTACTGGAGATCAGTGAAGTGAAAAGGCGGCTGACTGAATCGAGACTGAGTGAGGAGAAGCTTGTCGATGAAACATAGGTGGCAAATGTCCGCTCTATATAGTTAAAAGCCTGTTGGATCTTCTCTGCCTGTTCATTAGCAGCACACACCGAAACTGAGATTATTACAGCCATCACCGATAGAGATCTTCTAAACGCAGAGATCATGAGACTCCATTCCTGAACAGATTGATTCAACAATTATCAGATTATTATCAGCAAAGTAGTGACCATTTTTCTTTAGAGTACCACTATGAAAGATACCACTCTGGTTTCTGATTAAGGTAGTAACTATTTTATAAATATGGATAAAAATCAAATTCTGGACCTTCTTAACCGTGTTCATGAAAACAGCCTCTCTGTCGAGCAGGCCTTTTCATCCCTTAAAGACCTCCCTTACCAGGACCTTGGATTTGCCAAGATAGATCATCACAGGGCCCTTCGTAAAGGATATCCTGAAGTAATTTTCTGCCAGAACAAAACCCCCGAACAAGTCATTGGGATTGTCAGGGCACAGGTCTCCCATGGAGAGACAGTATTCGGTACCAGAGCACAGAAAGAGGTACTTGAAGCTGTAAAAGATGCCATTCCGGATATTGAGTCCGATACACTGGCACGCTGTTTCTGGAAAAAATCAGAAACATGGAGGGCCAAAGAGAAAGTGCCTGGTCCTGTACTGATCTGCTCTGCGGGAACTGCCGACTCCTCAGTTGCCCTTGAGGCACAGCGTACCCTCGAGATACTGGGTCACCCCTGTGCGGCCATCTCCGATGTTGGAGTAGCAGGAATCCACAGGCTCTTTGCCCACGGCGATCAGCTCCTTAAGGCTTCGGTAATAATAGCCGTTGCAGGAATGGAAGGGGCACTCCCATCGGTAATTGCCGGATACGTTCGATGTCCTGTCATTGGAGTTCCGACGAGTGTTGGATACGGATCTCACCTCAACGGCCTGGTCCCGCTCTTTGCCATGCTCAATTCCTGTGCCTCAGGGCTTACAGTTGTCAATATCGATAACGGTTTCGGGGCCGCCTGCGCCGCTGCCGCAATAAACGACACTTCTGAAAGATAAGCTGATAAAACGAAACTTGAGGAGGCATCGGTCTTTAGGGTACCTCTAAAGATTCATTCTCCGCTGCGGCCGACTGGGAATTCTACTGCGCTGACGTTGCACTCAATCGACGAATCACAGCGGATTCGCCTATTTTGTGCGCCTGGCGCAACGAATTCTCGCTCGTCCTCTCTTGAAAACTGAATATTTAGAGGTACCCTTTATGGAATTTTCACCAGAAAGAGATTCTTCCAGTTCTTTCCGGTGATATAAAAAAGGCCGGACGACTGGACAAAGGCGATTCCATTAAGAACATTTTCCTCAGATCCAGGTTTTTCAGCAGCCACAAGATCGCTGCAGTCGATAATCCGCAAAACAGTGCCATCAGAAGGAGAAATCTCGAATACAAAGTCGCTAAACCACACATTCGCATATACTTTCCCGTTTGCATATTCAAGCTCGTTTAAATTCTTTACCGGGGCGCCATCTTTTTTCACTGAAACCCTCTTTACGATTCTCATTTGGGGATCCCGGTAATAGAGGGTATCTGAACCGTTGCTCATGATCAGGCCGGAAGGCTCTGATGTCAAGCCCCAGCCCTCGCCTCCATAATAAAAGTCCCCAGTAACCTGCAGTGACTCATCATAAACAAAACAGACCTGTTCTTTCCAGGTGAGCTGATAGAGCTTCTCATTCAAAAACGCGCATCCTTCCGCAAACCCCGGAACACTTCTGGACTGAAGAACAACACCGGAAGTATCAACAATCCGTATACTTGATTTGCCATATATTCCTGTGCTTTCATATAGCTTTCCTCCATGATAAACCAGCCCCTGGGTAAACGCGGAGGGATCGTGAGGCACTGCTGAAATAATTACAGGCTTTACAATTTCAACTGTCTTGAGGCTATTATCATCTGTCTTGCCGGAACATGAGAGGCAAAGGAATAGCGTGATAGTCAACTGATTAAGGATGAAGCTGCAGATTGATATTTTATTCTTTTCCATCTTTCCTCTTCAATTTACTCGATTCACCTGTCATCCTGCACGTCTGTTAAAAACCAGCACCGATGGAAAACGTAAAATACCTGCGAAGGATTTCATAACTGAAGTCCAGTTTCAAACTGCGGTTAAAAGCGTAAGACTTGTAATGTCCCAGCTGCAGACCGGCATTTACAAAATGACCCACAGCCGCATAAGGAGTGTACTGCGGATCTGTTACCAGTTTTCTTCCGTACTCTGATAAAGATTCAAAAAACTGCGCATTGGCGTAAACCTGAAAATTATAGCCGACATAACCGTATAAAGCATCAAAATAGTATAAAGTACCCCTGTTTATATCTCTTGCCAGGGGAAAGACTGTCTTCAATCCGGTCTGAGAAGACATATACGTTCTTGAATGCCCGTCAAGGATTGCATTTTCATCCAGTACATCTCTATTGAAGTAATTTATCATCTCTACATTTGAGAGCTGGATTGAACCGTATCTGCCGACAGGAAAGCCGCGGAAAACCTGTACACCCCCCATTAATCCGCTTGGTACAAGCAGAGTCGTATCTCCATCCCTGCCGATCTTCCAGGATCGAATAAACTGCGGACCGGCTAATATCGAAAGATAAGTTATATCTCCGAGGTTGTATGCGATATCCTCATTGACATATCCGTTTATATTCCATTCAAACGAGAACGGGATCCGGGCAGCAACAGCTCCCGGATCAGTAATCACAGAGATCTGGGGAGCGACTCCCATATACAAGTCCCGTGCAAGGTGCCACTGCATATATCCCGTTGCAGAGATATCCACAGGAATAAATAAAAGCATATAGGAAGTTAATTCCAGTCCCAGTGTCGCAGAAGAAAAACTGTTCTCCCATCCTATGCCCGGAAAAAAGACAGGGGCCACATTCGGAGAAAATGTACTGCTGTCATCTCCCCCTTCCTGAGCTGATTTACTTATTTCTCTCACGATATTTTTATCCCGGGGCCACGCTCCGGCACGCTCCCTGATCGATTCTGTAACTTTACTTTGATTATTACGGAACTGCTCAACAGCAAAATCTTTACTCTGGAAGACAGAACGGTTTGAGGTCATGCTGTCTATTTCGTCATCAGATCCTTTCAGCCCGATCAAACCTGCACCCAGACTTAGATACCGGTTACTTTTCTGCAGTGCATCTGATTGCGTCCGTAAAATCCGGCCGCCGAAAAGAAATTGTGTTACGTCGGGTTCTGATGTAAACTGGTTTGTCATGAGACTTCTTGTTCTGGAAATGTCCCCGACCAGTTGAATCTCAAGCAGAGGTTTAAGCTTTACAGGCTGATACGGACTTGACTGAATCCTAACCTTACCTCTGGGAACCGGCAGAGGCAGAAATGAGCACCCGGAATCCTGTGTTACTTCAAATGGAACTGCTGATGGCTTTATCTGTGCAATAGAGAACCCTGAGGCACTGTAGCTTGAGAGTACAAGATTTCCCTCAGTATCCACACATGGTGAAAAAGCCCCGCCTGTCACAGATGTATGTTTCATCAGGTCGGAACCATCGGGAAGCACAGAGTAAATCTGAAACGATCGGTCATAGTCGGCACTGTAATAAATTCTTCCATCTCTTGCCCAGCAGGGTGACTCCTCATGTGCAAATCCGGGGGTAAGAGGTGCTAATTCTTTATCGTCAAGCGACAGGGTAAATATCCTTGATTTCCCGTCGATAATTCTGCTCACAGTAAGCGCTGATCGATCTGCAGGATTAAAAGAGAGGTGCATGAAAGGAATCCCTTTTTCTCCAGCGTATAATTTGTGAAATGTCCCGCTCTCAATATCAAACATTTCAACTGAAAAGATACCGCTTTTATAGCGGATACAGGCGATGTTCCTGTTATCCGGTGATGCTGCCAGGGCATATACCCGTGCGCCTGAGGTAAGTCTTTTCTCTACGCCCTCTTCAATATTAAAGCTGTAAATGTCATTGAAATAGGACCCGTGGCGATCAGGCGAACGGGACTTTAGATAGTAAACAGTTTTCGATCCCGAAAAACTAAGCGAACTGTGGGCATATGGAATTCTTGTCTTCGTAGAAGACTGCCCGTAGTCTGTAATTATGAGGTCGGTCCTGGAGCCGTCGTCTTTGTGGCTTGTAAACCACCCCGCGAATTTTCCATCAGCTGACACCTGCGGAAAAAGATTAAACCTGCCTCTTCTCCAGAGAGGTTTATAAATATCCTGCTCAGATGAAACACTGTTCCCAAAACTTTCTTTAAGGCTGTCGGCCCACTCTCTGTAAAGTTGCTCCAGAGTGTATCCGGTGTGAGTCGAAATAAAAGACTTTAGATTGAATGGCCCCTTTGATCCCTGCTTGAAAATGCCTCTCAGCACATCGGCACCGGCTTTCCGTTCAATGTGTTTACAGAACGAGAATCCCTGATTGTAAACCATCTCAGCCCCCAGGGCATCGTGATTAAAATGCCCCATCTCCTCAAGGCTGAGAAGTCTGCCCTCCAGGGCGGCACATTTGAGAACCATTTCCCTTCGGGAATCCCAGCAGTCATGTCCCAGCTTCTCGGTCTCAAGTTGTGCAATCCCTTCCGAAAGCCATGACGGATAAAGCGCGACTGTCGCAAAAGGCTCCTGGACAGTGATTTTTTCATCAGGCGTGTTCAACCCGAAACTCAGCACTACATCGAAAAGCTTCTTTTTCTGTTCCAGGCTGATAATATGCGTAAGCTCATGTGTGATTACATTACGCAGCCATGTCGTATTTCCCCTCAGGTCAAACCGGCTGTCGGGAATCCATATCATAATATTCCCGGAGGTCCAATCCGCCCATCCATTGCTGTAATCATCATACTCAGCCAGAGTGATGTTGATCCGGTGCTCCGGTTTAAAATTATAAAGCTCCGACAGAGCATCGAATGTCTCTTCAGCTATTTTCCATGCCGCATAAACTGACGGCTCCGTGGCATCATAGAAATTGATCTGAAAATGATCGGTTGAAACCGATTCCCATCTGATTTCAGGGTGATTAAATGCAAACGTGAAAGAAACAAAGGCCAGCACAATGCCTATGATCCTGATCATGCGACCCTCATCTTTTTCGCAAAGTGATAAGTTCGGCCGGGTGAGGCCATACGGGAATCAGAATTAAAGGTTAATAATAAAAATTTACTCCAAAACCAAATCCAATCACAGGAAAGACAATACTCTGCTCAACTGGGTTTTCTTCATTCCCTAATAAATCGAGCTCATCAAAATCAAACTGGGTATCCCATCTCAACCAGTTCAACAGAAAATCGAAACTGAATCCGACATGCTTTCCAGCCATAATTTCAGCACCACCTCTGAACCCAAAGCTAAATACAAAATCAATATCGGTCTCCTCTTCATCCATTGAAGCGGTCGTATAACTGTAATGCGTTATGGGCATTGCAAAGTTCAGATTAATACCGGCATTAACTTTCAGCGGAAACCATCTCTTCACAAAACCCAGACCGGTATTGATCGAGGGGACACTATACTCAACTGTAAATTCATCACCACCCATAAAGCTGTAATAGTAATTGGAATTAATCCCGTATGATTCTTTAGCAAACATGAAACCGGGGCCTACAAAGACATTTAAAAAAGGGCCTGCTTTAATTTTGAAACTCAACATATATCTCATTACTGGAATTTCTTCAGGATCTATGTATTCATAAGCTGTATCATACATCACACCATCGAAATAATCAGTGATTGCCAGATAAATATTATCTGTCTCCTTGCCGTCAGCTAAATGCGTGACAGGGCCAAAGAAATCCAGAGTAATTCCAAGTCCGCTCCTGTTTTTATTCTTTTCAGTGTTTTTCATGCTGACACTCTTTACTTCCGTTACTTCGGGTTCCACCTCAGGATTCTTTTCCGGCTCAACTTTCTGCACCTCTTCTGCGGCGGGCTCCTCTGCTACACTTTCTTTTTCAGGAACAGGCGCCTGAGCAATTGCCTTTTCAGAGGAAACAAGCTGGTTAGCGATATCGGGAATGTGACTCACAAGCTCCTCAATATCTCCCTTAATATCAACCGACACCACCTTTACAACCTTTGCAGTCTGAACATCAATTGCCCGGGCATTGATCATGAACATTGATCCCAGTTTTCCCAAAGAGCCTATAACCAGAGTCTGCACCCCCAGCATCTGCCCCATCTGTACCAGACAAGCGTCATCTGTACATACACCAGACTGCTGAAAACCCTGTTCTTTAAGGATCTCCTGCATCTGTGAACGTTCCATCACATTTACTTTTCCGGTATTGAACAGTTCAGTCCTGAGCCTGTCGGTTATCAGTTCGCATTCACCCTCGGTTACACCTGAACCGGCTTTCAGATTAATAACCGCAAAGTTTATTTTCTTGGCTTCCATGCTTTCTTCTCCAAATACTTGAGAGCACAGAAGAGTGGCAGCAGCAAGAACAATCAGTACTGGTATCCTCATAAGAAGTCCTTTATCTTTTAAGCAGGGTTGAAATACTTACGGATCCGGGTTATCCCCGATCTCAGCAAACCGACAAATAAAATATCTAATTAATACATACAGGTCAATTTTACCACATTTATCTTTTGTGATCAAGTTTTTCGTAATTTGTTAGTTTCTGGGATAGCGTTCTCTGGCATTATGTTACAATTAAAAAATATGAATAAAGATTTTCTGGAAGAGGTCGTCCCCAATACAAGCAATATACAAGAATAAAGAGCTTCTGGAAGAGGGCGTCCCCTCTTGCGCTCCAGCCCGGTTAGGAAACCCGGTCTTCCGCTATCACCCCGTGTTGTCCACCAGCTGTGGAGGCAGGTACCGGTGTCACATTTTCAACCGCCTTATGCGGCCGCACCGGCGAACTGGAGGTAGCTTAAAATTTATTGTAGCCTGGAAGAATTCAAGCATGTTAGATTCGGGTAAATAGGGAACCGGAGTAATTCGCGCGGTTGTGACGAGTGGACATGGCGTGCAAGGGTACGCAAGGTGCGCATAGGAACACATTGAGGCAATAATCCGAGCCCCGACTGTCAAGGAGGGGACATAGGAACATTAAGAGAAACATTATTATGGGGGTTTACCACAGAGGCCCAGAGATCACAGAGAGGAAAATTAGAGTTCGGAAAAAATGATGAGAAAATATCTGTATACCAAGACTATTGTTCGTTTATATCATAGAGGCTATAATAAGTTTTAATCTACCACCAGTTCGCTACTGCGGCCGCAATGACGTTGGCAAATGTGATAACCATGCCTGCCTCACCAACTGGTTGACAACAAGGGGTGATAGCGGAAGACCGGCGTCCTCGACGGGCTTACGCGAAAGAGGGGACACCCTCTTCCAGATTTTTTTTAATTCTCAGGAATACCTAATATTGGGGACGCCCTCTTCCAGAAGACAGAGGACAGTTGACAGTGCGTACAAGAAACCTTGCGGTGATAAAGTGGCTGTTGACAGCGGTAAGAACGGGTGTGGGTTCGGGGATAGCTGATAATCAATCGGGGAAAGGGATCTCACCTATCAATGAGCTCCAGTTTCCCCTTCTATCTACCTTCAACTCAGATGTACTCTTCTTCCGAAAATGTCTCATCGCGCTCTTCCTTCCAGGCCATCAGCTGACGGGTGCGGCTGGGATGCTTGAGCTTACTGAGCGCCTTTGTTTCTATCTGGCGGACTCTTTCACGTGAGATATTGAAGATTTCTCCAATCTCCTTCAGAGTCTTGATCCGGCCGTCATCAAGGCCGAACCTCATTGTAACTATCTCTTTTTCTTTGGGAGCCAGTGAATCGAGTACCTGTTTGATCTGGTCCCTGAGATGCATAAGAGAGATACGCAGTGAGGGATCTTCAGCATGAGTATCTTCTATATATTCACCAACGGTTGTGCCACCTTCGTTTCCTATTTCCATATCAAGAGAAATAGGTTCCATCGAATACTCCAGTGCCATCTGCACCTTGCTTACTGAACATCCCAGCGACTCGGCCAGTTCCTCATGGCTTGGTTCATAACCGTACTCCATAACCCATTTTTTGCAGAGCCTTACTGTTTTATTTACCAGGTCAAGAGTGTTGGCGGGAATTCTGATAGCCTTTGACTTGTCATTTATTGCCCTGGAGATAGCCTGACGAATCCACCATGTAGCATATGTGCTGAACTTGTATCCTTTGCGGTAATCAAAGTTCTCGACGGCCTTGATCAGCCCCCGGTTACCTTCCTGGATAAGATCGATGATCTCCATTCCTCTGAGGATATATTTCTTGGCTATACTTACAACCAGCCTCACATTTGCTTCGATTATTGCGCATTTAGCCTGATTTCGCGTTTCTTCCCAGTGAGTAAACTCATCAAGCTGCGATGATTTATTGTTTTCTTCCAACAGGATTTTATATGAATCAAGAATCAGCTCAATCTGCTTGGAATTAAGACGCAGCTGCCTGCACAACGCAACTACATCATCGAGCATACTCTGAATCTTCTGCTTAAGCTCCCCTTTTTTATCTCCGGTTTTGTTTATTTCCGCCTGTATTGTTGAAATAAGGCTGGTTTTTCTTTTAATAATGGAGATAACTTTGAGGAACTCTTTACGCAGGTTTTCATAATCATCATCACCCTCAAGCTGATCCTCCTCTACCTGCAGAACATCGATACACTCAAGTTCGTTATGCCTGAGTTCATCAGCGATTCTATAAAGGCTATCGAGTGATGATTCACTGCGGAAAGCCATGTCAAAGAGCTTCCCCTGCGCGTACTCCATCTGCATTGCATATTCTGTTTCCTGACCCCGTGAAAGCAGCGGCACTCTGCCGACGCTGTTTAGATATACCCATGTGGGGTCTGTATAACGGGGCTGACGGCGGGCAGAGAGAATGCGCCTTGTGCGTCTTTCGTAAAGCGGGATCTTTTCCGTTACAAAAGTATTGATGCGAATATTCTCAGTAGAGAGGAAATGCTGAATCTTCTCTCTGTCCTGAGTGCTGGAAGCAACTTCTTCGATCTGTGCTTCCGTGACAAAGCCCTGAAGAGAAGCAAGTTTGCGAAGCCTGAGTGTTATACGGTCGCCTGGAACATCTCTGACTTTACTAGGCTCTTTTTTCCTGATCATTGTTCCCCATCCAGCTCTTTTAATTGCCTCGAATAATCCTGCAGCTGCAAAAGCAGATCAGTGCTACGGTTTGGTTCAGCCTTCATCTGAAGCTTTACATTTCTGATCTGCGACCTGAGGAATTTGGCACGGAGTTGTATGATTTTCTGAACCATTTCCTCATGTATATGATCCTGTAAAGCAGGTTTTACAAGTAATAACGATATTAGGCGCTTAACTTCCGGGTCAGCTGTCAGATTTCCCAGACCTGCCAAACTCCCGCCCTGCTTATTTATCTCAAGTACCAAAGAATATATATCACCGGAAACACTATCCGTAAGTGTTTCAGGAACAACGTATTGCGACGCTTCGTTTATAAGCTCCGGCTTTGTGAATAATATTCGCAGAAAACTGCCCTCCAGAGACACCAGATATACATCATCACTGCTGAGACTACCGGGTTTTCCACCTGGATTTTGTTTTTTATCAGGCGTTTGCAGACGGTTATAAACCAGCTTCTCATCAATATCGAGCCTCTCAGAAAGCTCTTTTTTGAATTTCTGGCTTACAATTGAATCGCGGATCGAATCCACTAACGGTTGAAGCGCAGAAATAACCGCAGATTTACCCCTGGCAGTAGTTGCATCATGTTCCTGGATCATTTTGTCTATAATAAAATCAACCCAGTTACGGGCGCCTTTTACCAATTCCAGAAACTTCTCTTTTCCGTACTTCTGAACATACGAGTCTGGATCCTCATCATCAGGAAGCACCAGTATCGATATATCCAGGTTAAAGGGAGCAAGCACAAATACCGCTCTTATGGCCGCTGTCTGCCCTGCACTGTCTCCGTCAAAAAGCAGAAGAACATTTGATGTAAACCTCTGGAGAAGGTGCGCGTGCTCAGGGGTAAAAGCAGTTCCGGATGCTGCCACGACATTGCAAATTCCAGCCTGATGCAGGGTCAGATAGTCCATATATCCCTCGACTATCAAACAGTATCCCAGTTCTTTTACCGCCTGTCTTGATTTGTGGAAACCGTAGAGAAACTCTTTCTTTTTATAAAGCGGAGTCTCAGGAGAATTCAGATACTTGGGTACCGCATCTGTCTCCATGCCCCTGCCTGCAAAGCCAATAACCCTGCCTGAGAGGTCACAAAGTGAAAACATCACCCTGTCCCGGAAGCGGTCGTAGACCCCTCCACCCTCTTTCTGAAGGGCAAGACCACAGGAAACAAGCTTCGCTGAGGAGATTCCGTGTTTTTGGCAGTAGTTAACAAGCGGGGTCCAGCCGGACGGCGCATAACCAAGATTAAAATCCCGTACGGTTTCTGCCTTCAGCCCCCTTGATTTGAAGTATTCAACTGCCTTGGGGTTTGGACGAATGTTGCTGTAGAAAAACTTCGATGCGAGCTCATGGATTTGAAGCATCTCTGTTTTTGAGAGCTTGAGTCCGCTGTTCTGTTCCTGCTGTTTCAGGGGAGCCTCAGATTGACGGAGCTCCACCCCGGTTTCCTCTGCAAGCACTTTCAAGGCCTCACCAAAATCAAGCCCCTCAATTTCCTCTAGAAATGTGAAAACATCGCCGCCTTTGCCACAACCGAAACAGTGGAAATAACCCCGGGTAGGATTTACATGAAAAGAGGGCGTTTTTTCCTTATGGAAAGGGCAGAGCCCCTTCATTGTCTGTCCGGATGATTTCAGATTGACATACCGGCTTACAACAGCCACTATATCGGCTCTCGACCGGACCTCTTCCTTTATAGAATCATCAAACCGGATTGTCATAACCTGAATAATTCAAGAAAAAGACAGAGTTGTTATATTGCAAAAAAATACTTCCGGGCCCGCAATTTCGCTATACCCTGACTTGTCCCGGTATGCGGCCGTTCTCTCTGTGGTGGAATGCCAAAAACAGCATACTTAAACCGCAACAGATACCAGTGATTGATCAGCAGCCTGCACCACAAGCGTGAGATTGGAATGATCAGCACATATTGTTGCCGTGCCGGAACTATACCATTATCCTGAAAATCGCAGTTGGATGAGACAAAAAATCGTAATCTGTTGAGCGCTAAGGCTTTCAGGCATCTTGATCTTATCACCTTGTCGATAAGACCTGCGATGCCTTAAAGCCTTATCATCTCAACATCTTGCGGTTTTTTGTTCTCCCCAACTGCGACTTTTAGGATTATTTTTATTCCTGCCCCCAAAAGGCCTATCAGCAGCAAACTGTAACATGAAAGGGGAAAACATGGTCTACGGCAAATCACTCAGCGTGCAGACAAAAGGATTTTCCGATATCTGCGACATAACAGACATAGTTTCATCAGTTATCTCCGAATCAAAAATAAAAGAGGGTGCGGCAGTGGTGTTTGTCACCGGCTCCACGGCTTCAATAAGCACAATTGAATATGAACCTGCGCTTGTAGAGGATGTCAGGGAAAAGCTGGAACAGATTGTTTCACAAAAGATGCACTCCCGCCACTCGCAAACCTGGGGTGATGATAATGGCTTCTCACATATTCGTGCAACACTGATGGGCCCCGGGATAACGGTGCCAATTACCGGCGGCAGACTTGTTCTGGGAACATGGCAACAGATTGTGCTAATTGATCACGACAACAGACCACGAAACAGGGATATCTTTGTACAGATTATGGGAGAATGAGAAGTTTAAAACAGATTTTGCTCACCTGAGGTTCTTTAGCGCAGTCGAGCTATCAGCGGAAAAGATACCTTTTGCCTGACTTATTCACCCGAATCAGGACGCATAAGATATGCATGATAAGACTTATACCTATTGATTCATAAGCGGTATCGCAAGTGTGAGTGTTTATCGGCCATTTTGTTATTTTCATTATTCGGTCTCAAATAGAAGGTAATTAAATCTTGAGCAGGGGTTTTATAGATGCAGTACAGAAAATTCGGTAGAGATGGCTGGAAGGGATCGGTTCTAGGATTCGGCGCCATGAGGCTTCCAACGATGAGCAATGGAAGCGATATCCATGAGCAGGAGGCAATCCAAATGATACGTCATGGCATCGATAACGGCGTCAATTACATCGATACCGCATACATGTACCACAATGGTGAAAGTGAAGTAATCGTTGGGAGGGCACTCAGGGATGGGTACAGGGAAAAAGTCAGGGTGGCAACCAAATCTCCGGGGCATTTGATAAAATCACCCGGTGATTTCGATAAAATTCTCGATGAGCAGCTTAAAAGGCTCGATATGCCTTATGTTGATTACTACCTTTTCCATGGAATCGGCAACTCCGGCCTGGAGCAGATTAAAACCCTCGGGCTCTTCAGAAAGATGGAAGATGCTGTGAGAGATGGAAGGGTTAAGCATTCCGGGTTTTCTTTTCACGATGACCTGAATGCATTCAAGAGAATAGTTGACAGCTACGATTGGGAATTCTGTCAGATTCAGTTCAATTACATGGATACAAAGAACCAGGCAGGCACAGAGGGTCTGCGGTATGCGGCAAACAGAGGAATCTCAGTTGTCATCATGGAGCCTTTACTTGGCGGTAGACTCGCCCGTCCGCCGCAGCCTGTTGCACAGCTTTTCAGTGAGTCGGGTTCTTCCCGCAGTGCTGCCGACTGGGCACTTCACTGGATCTGGAACCATCCGGAGGTATCCATTGTGTTAAGCGGGATGAGCAACATGGAACAGGTCAGGCAGAATATTGCAGCGGCAGAAAGTGCCGTACCTGGAATGCTCAGCTCCGGGGAAATATCGGTAGTAAAACGGGTACAGCAGGAGTTTGCATCAAGGACCATCATCCCCTGCACAAAGTGCCGCTACTGCATGCCTTGTCCCTCAGGTGTCGATATTCCATGGAATCTTGAGCAATACAATGAGGGAATAATCTATGGTGATCCTGGATCCCCCAGATTTGTATACAACACATTCATCAAACCTGAAAACAGGGCATCACAGTGTAGCGGATGTCAGATCTGTCTTGAGAAGTGCCCTCAGAAGATAAACGCAGGTGACTGGATGCCGCTTATTGAAGCGGTGCTGGGCGAAGGGAAACCTTACCCTGAAGACGATATGAAAACCTGTGTAAATTAACTGCTGGATTACAGATTTTACCAGTTGAAATTATCAAGAATCCATCCTGAAATAAGGCCTCGGTAAGCATCCGCTGTTCGGGACATTTCATCTCCATCGGTACCGCCGGTTTTGTCCAGGAAGTCCTGAAACTGCGCCTCCTCGAATTCAAAGGGGTTGATACAGCAGTGGTGATCATTCTGTGGATCATCCCAGTAATCGGCAATATGAAACTCCGCACTAAAAGCGGTAAAGGGGACATTGCGGTGATCGGCCAGAGCGATCCATTGCTCAGGGGCAGCACTTGTCAACCCGATATAATGAGTATACCGTGGTTTGTCTTTTAATACCCTGTAGTAGTTCAGAGCCTGGTCAGGGGTAACCCGCACATCCTTTTTCCCATGTATGTGAAGTACAGGGCATGTTGCATCCTTGATAAACTCAGGACCGTTAAAGGATTCTTTATCGAGAAAAAAGGACCCGGGGAAATCTATCCCTGTTGACAGTCGCACTGTTTCTTCTGGTGAGTCGAGTCCTGATTCCAGAACTGTGCCGGCAACAGAGTTTCTGTGACAAGACTTTCCTGTAAGATAACTCGCGACAACAGCTCCCATTGAGTAGCCGTAAACAATAATCCGGGATGTATCGACATCGGCTCTGCTTTTAACATATGCGGCTGCAGCATCAGCATCCTGCTTGATTCCAGCTCTGGTGGCCTCGCCTTCCGACAACCCGTATCCCCTGTATGTAAAGATAAACACATTAGCTCCCAGACTCCAGAGCGAAACTGCGCGATACCAGTACTTAAAGAGATCACCACTGTTTCCGTGTGTATAAAGGAAGGTAACATTTTTACCGGTAAGCGGGCATGAATCAGCCGGGGCATTCACAGGAGCAGGTAAAAAACAGCCATGAATGTATTCTTCATGTGTTCCGATATCGCCTGTCTCAATAATTTCTCCGTCGACAGAAAGGTAGATTTCTCTTTCCACCTGTGCGTTTTTTATCCACTCCGGGGACTCTGTGCCGCTGTAAAGAGGAAGACCATGATAAGTATCAGAGATTGATTTTCCCTGATCACCATCAAACAGAAAAAAATCAAGCTTGATGCAGCCCGCAAATATGAAAATTAACGTAATAAGTACAGCCGCGATTCTTTTCATGATCAATCCTGTGCTCTACGGGTAAAGACATAGGAAGCGCCAATAGATATCCCCAATGGCGCGTACTTCTGGCGGGCTGGGGTATTCTCTTTCAGATAAACCCAGTAGACCTGCGATCCATCGTAATTAAAAAGCAGATCGTAAGCTGTAAATTTTATACAGAAACTGAGATTTTTTCGTGTTATGAATTCAAATCCCAGAAAAGGGGAAATCTGTAATATGCTTTCATCTCCGGGTCGGTAAAAATTAAGCCCGAAAGCTGATCCGGCAAATGTGCTGAGCCATCTATACCTATGAGAGCCGGAGAGGTCAATCGACGGCAGGACAACAAGGCCGCCTTTAAAATCAGTCACCCACTGGATATCAAGGCCCAGCCCTGAGCTCCAGCCCCGGTCAGGAGTGGCGCTCTGGTTGCCTGTTCCAGGTTGAAAAGGGACCCAGTGGGCGCTTGTTATAAGGTCCAGGGCAATGCCTGGAATAATCGGGGATGTCAGATTCAGATGTCCTGAGATATCAAGATCCTCTCTGACTCCAAAACGACCACCCAGATAAAGGTTTGGAATCGGCATGGCCACTCCCAGATTGGTCATCAAGGGTCCACCCAGAGACAGTTCCACACCCGTATTTCCCTTGCCTATAGTCCTTGAATTGTTTACAGCTGTGCAGGAGAAAAGCATCTGCAGGCTTGCGGCCAAAAACAAAACATATACTTTTCCTGATAGATTAAATTTGTGCATTTCAGTTTATTGTGCTTACAGTCAGTTGGCCGGATCATTTCCCGTTGTAAAATTATCTTCTTAAGATAATAAAAAGCCCCGCCATAGAGTATTTTAAGCACTGAAAAGCATTATGAATTTACATCCTGAATCACCGTCAAAAAAACAGATCGCCAGCGCTTTCGGCCGCAAAGCTGTCTCGTATGAACATTTTGCTTCAGTGCAAAAAGAGCTGCTGCACTTAGTTTCATCCAGAATCGAAAAAAGAGAGCAGAAAGGAACCTGGGTTGATCTGGGGTGCGGAACAGGTGTGCTGGAAAAAATATTATCAGAAAAAGAAGACAGGTTTCGGATTACAGGAGTTGACCTGTCTTTTAATTCGCTGAAGGTTTTTAAAGAGCGCGCCCTTTGGAATACCTCTCAGGTCCAGTCTGATATTGAAAGACTTCCATTCAGGCCCGATTCCATAGATGGCGCGGTTATCTGCTCGGTACTTCAGTGGCTCAGGGATATTCCGGCTTTTCTCAAGACTCTCTCGGGCCTGATGAAAACCGGAAGCTGTATGGTTTTTTCCCTATTTACAGCTGATTCTTTCAGGGAGCTGATATCGGTCCGGAGGGATTATGGGCTTTCATTCCCGGTCAACCTTATGGATCAGCAGAATTTCAGGAATATTCTTCCTGAGAACGGTTTCTTTCTTGAAGAGCATGTAGAATATCGTGCCGTTAAATATTTTCCCGATGCAATGGAGCTTCTCAGGAGTCTGAGTTCAATCGGAAGCACGATTGTAAGCGGCCGTCGTTTGTCACGAAGTGAACTGTGGGAGTTCTGCCGGTTATACGAAGATAAATTCAAAACATCTCAGGGAATTCCACTCACTTATCATGCTATAGTCGGGACATCAATCAAAAAGGAAAACATATGAAGCCGGAAGGTTTCTTTGTAACCGGCACGGATACCGGAATCGGAAAAACATACGTAAGTAAACTGCTGGCTGATGCACTCTCGACGGTGCGGGATGTGACATACATGAAACCGGTCCAGACAGGATGTTATGTTGACAGCAGAGGAAATCTCGTTGCCCCTGATCTGGAATTTGTTACCAGCGGCAAGGCAAAAATATCAGGGCCTTACGAGGTGCATGTTCCCTACCGCTTTTTGCCGGCCTGTTCTCCGCACCTGGCTGCCTTTATGTCTTCAGATGTGATCTCTCCCGGAAAAATTTTTGATTGTTATAAGAAGTTATCCCAAACCGGAAATTTTGTTATTGTTGAAGGTGCCGGTGGCCTGATGGCTCCTCTTGGGCAGACAGTCTACATGATAGACCTTATCAGCTGTCTTCGCCTTCCTGTAATTCTGGTCACATCTCCGCGACTGGGGACACTGAATCACACATTTCTTTCCATAAGAGCACTGCGCCAGAGCGGCGCAGAGATTGCCGCAGTAGTTTTAAACAACAGAGAAAATGAACCGGAGAGTTTTATCTATCAGGACAACAGAGAAGTTATCCGCAGATATATAAATCCCGTTGAATTATTGGAGGTTAAATATGGAAGCACCCAGAGCGATGAACTACTCCGGTTCTGCACCAGTACCGGAATATGACTTTAGCCGACTGTGGATGCCCTTTACATACCACAGAGATATGGTCGAAAGCCCTCCGATTGTGATTGAAAAAGGTTCCGGCATTTACATTTACGATACCGAAGGACGCGGATACATCGATGCTATAGGATCGTGGTGGGTCAGTATTTTCGGGCACTGCAATCCTGTAATCGATGCGGCAATCAGGGATCAGCTTGATAAAATTGAACATGTCATGATGGCAGGCTTTGTGTCGAAACCGGCACTTCTCCTTTCGCACAGACTTGGAGACATTCTTCCTGATAAGTCAATGAGGATCTTTTATTCCGACGATGGGTCAACGTCAGTAGAGGTCGCCCTGAAAATTGCTCTTCAGTACCATGCGTTAAGAGGCCGGAACAGGTCGGAATTCGTTGCCCTTGATGGCGGGTACCACGGTGACACACTGGGGGCCATGTCAGTGGGGTCAATCCCCCAATACCATACCATATTCCACGATACGTTTAAAAAGCAGAATTTTGCTGATTCACCTTACTGCTATCGCTGCCCGGCGGGCTGCAACAGTTCCACATGCAATGCAGAATGCATGGACTCCCTTAAAAAGATTTTTGAGGAAAAAAATGAAAAAATCGCGGGCTGCATTTTTGAGCCGATGGTTCAGGGCGCATCAGGAATGCGTGTGTACCCGGATAAAGTCCTTCGCAGAATCTTTGACCTATGCAGTGAATACAATATCATTACCATAGCCGATGAAGTTGCGATGGGACTTGGGAGAACCGGAAAAATGTTTGCCTGTGATCACGCAGGCAGAATACCGGATATTATGTGTCTTGCTAAAGGACTCACCGGTGGATATCTTCCCCTCTCCGCCACAGTTGTAAAAGATTTCATTTTCCATGAATTCAGCGGTGACTACCGTTCCGGCAAGATCTTCAATCACGGCCACACTTTTACCGGCAATCCTCTTGCAGCCGCAGCCGCCTGTGCTTCACTGGAGCTGATCACATCGTACAATATTCCTGCCTCGATGCAGGGCACAATAAACCATTTCGCGCTGAAGATGAAGGAATTCCTGGACTATGATCTGGTAGGTGACGTAAGGACGCTGGGGATGGTGGGTGCTATCGAACTGGTGAAAAACAGAAATACAAAAGAGAAACTGCCGCCTGATTCCCGGATTGCATACAAAACCTGCATGAAAGCACTCAATTACGGACTGCTGATCAGGCCTCTTGGTGATGTTATATACTTCATGCCGCCCTATATCATAACAGATGAGCAGATGGACAACATGCTTTACCTCACCCACAAAGCACTGAAAGAAACAATCGATGCAGAACGTTCCTCTTTATAACAGAATCGAAAAAGCGCTCTCACAAAGAGAGTCATCACACAGATTAAGGGTTATCCCATCCTTTAAAAATGCTGCCGGAAACATTGATCTCTCAACTAACAGTTATCTTAATCTTCAGGCTGAGCGCAGTATTTCAGAAGAAGCAGCGAAACTGGCCGAAGCTCGTCTTCATGGGAACCTCTCTTCCCGCCTGATCTCAGAGCAATCGGGGCTGTTTACAGAACTGGAGAATGAGATAATCTCTTGGAAAAGGTGCGAATCGGTACTTCTTTATAATTCCGGTTACTGCGCCAACCTTGGCATCCTGCAGGCTGTATGCGCAAGGGATACAGAGGTCTTCTGTGACAGACTCAACCATGCCTCTATTTACGACGGGATAGCTCTTGCCGGCTGTAAACTGATCCGGTATTCTCATTGTGATATGGCAGATCTGGAAAAAAGGCTCTCGGCATCTTCTGCAAAGGAAAAACTGATCGTAACCGATACTGTTTTCAGCATGGACGGAGACAGAGCTCCTCTGGCTGACATCTGTTCTCTTGCCCGTAAATACAACTGCATGGTAATGGTTGATGAAGCGCATGCGGTTGGAATCTTCGGAAAAGAGGGACGCGGACTGGCCGATGAAACAGGAGTAAGCGGTGAGATCGATATCATTGTCGGAACGCTCAGCAAAGCGGTTGCCGGACTGGGCGGGTATTTTGCCGGATCATCCCGGCTAAGAGAATTCTTTGTCAATTTCAGCCGGAGCCTGATTTACTCCACAAGTCTTCCGCAGAATGTCCTTGCGTTCGATCTGGCCGCCATACGACACATAAGAAAAAACTCCGGACTGGGAGAAAAGCTTCTTCATAAAGCGGCAGCATTCAGGGATTGCCTTCAGAAGATTGGATTTTCAACACTGAACAGCTCTACTCAGATTGTCCCTTGTATGCTTGGTGATGACAATGCGGCCCTGGATCTGTGCAGGTTCTTTCACAGCCGAAAAATCTCAGCCCCGGCTGTGCGCCCCCCTACTGTTCCGGATTCTACTGCACGCATTCGTTTCTCAATCCATCTGGGGATAGAAGATGATCAGATGGATTATATTCTCAATCAATTAGCCCAATGGAAAAAACAGAATGGATTCCTGTCATAAAAGCCGCAGCTGGACAGTGCTGGGAGGCTGGGCCGTGCCCCCTTCTGTGCTTTATCCTGTTTTCGGGAAAGATTCTGTTTACATTGACATTAATCCATTAATGCCCGCATTTTTCAGAAATGGTTCAATACTGCCTGACTGGAAAGAAATTCTCCTGAGCCTCATTACACCACAGGTAAAAAAACCGGTTTTTATTGCCGGGTGGTCGACCGGAGCAATTCTTTCTCTTGCCCTGTCATCTTTACTGATGCCTGAAGCAATGGTGCTCCTGTCCCCGACTCCTTCATTCTGCAGGAGAGATAATTTCCGTTCCGGAACCAGAAAACCGGTCCTTCAGTCAATGAGAGCATCTTTGGAAACAGACAGAGAAAACGTATTGAAAAGTTTCTATTCCCGCTGCGGGCTCGATGATTTTGTGCCATCAGTTACTTATACTCTTGATGAACTTGCCGCAGGTCTCCAATTTCTGGAAGAGGTGTACTTTTCTGATGAAGAATTGCAACATTTAAGCAATCTGACTTCTTCGAAATTAATTTTCCATGGTGCAGAAGACCTGATTGTGCCTTTTGAAGCAGGAAAGTATCTCTGTTCAAAGGTAAAAGGAGTATTTTTTGAATACGAAGGGTCACACTCATTTTTCAGAACCTACAGCAAAGAAATAAGTTCAGTAATCGAAAACGGTTAAGAGAGGATTCATTAATGCAGTCAATTTTCGACAGAGCATCGGAACTTTTTGAGAAGTCAATCAGCCATAAAATCGGCAGGAATGAAATGGAAGCCTTCATTGACTGGCCACTTGATCAGGTCTCTGTTTTGTTTGCCTGCGCCGATCAGGTCAGGCGCCATTTCCATGGTAACACTGTTGATCCCTGCTCTCTGATGAATATCAAATCGGGCAACTGCGGGGAAGACTGCGCATTCTGTGCGCAATCATCACACAATAAAACATCGGTGGCAGTAAGCGGACTGGCGTCATCTCAGGAGATAAAAGAGAAGTTTGAAAACGCACGCAGTCATAATCTTCCCTTCTGCGTTGTGTCAAGTGGCCGGAAGCTTTCCAAAGAGGATATAAAAAAAATTGCCGGAGTCCTCAAAAACTGCCACGGCGAAAAGCATGCCTCGCTTGGAATACTTGATTATGATGAATTTATGATACTTCGTGATGCGGGTGTGGTCTGCTACAATCACAACATCGAAACCTGCCGCTCATATTTTCCGAAAATTGTCTCAACACATACCTGGGAACAGAGGACAGAAACTGTTAAAAACGCAAAAAAGGCAGGTATGAAAGTCTGCTGCGGCGGCATTCTTGGACTCGGAGAGAGCAAACAGCAGCGCATTGAATTCTGTGAAGAGATCCGGTCGCTTGACATTGATACGGTTCCGCTGAACTTTTTTATTCCTGTAAAAGGAACCAGGCTCTCGGTCCCGCTGGAATCGCCCTTTGAGTTTCTCAAGACAGTTTCTCTTTTCCGCCTGGCTATGCCGGAGAGAACTATAAAAATCTGTGGAGGAAGAGAGTATCACCTGGGGCCTCTTCAGAGTCTTATTTTCTATGCCGGTGCAAACGGGTATATCTCCGGTGGATATCTGACAACATCGGGAGCCGGTATTGATACTGATGACATGATCATTGATAAACTGGAACTGATAAAAAGGCTTTCCCGCTGAAGGACATTACAGACCGGAGCAAAAAAAATGCACCCACAGGAATGTATCTTTTGCAGCATTGTTTCCGGAAGAAATCAGGCCGCAATAGTATACAAGGATTCCTTTTCAATTGCATTCCTTGACAAAACGCCACTGTTTCCGGGGCACACCCTCCTGGTGCCCCGAAATCATGTTTCCGAACTGGAAGCCCTTTCCCCGGAGGAAACCGGACTTCTGTTCAACACAGCCCGACTCTTAACAATTGCTGTTGAAAAAGCGACGTTTGCACAGGGAACTTTTATTGCAGTAAATAATAAAGTATCACAAAGCATTCCCCACCTTCATGTACATATCGTCCCCCGCACAAAAGGTGACGGGTTGAGAGGCTTTTTCTGGCCAAGGAAAAAATATGGAAGTGAAAAGGAGATGACGGATATAGCAGAGAGAATCTCTAAAGAGATGAATAAAGTGTGATTCATTTTCCCTCATTCCGGCGAAAGCCGGAAACCATCTTCTCCTATTCCGAGCATTCCTGGATGCCGTTCTTCAACGGCATGACGTTTCGTGACGGCATTGCTGAAAAGATAGCTTACATGTACGACGAACAGCCTATACATACAGTCTGAAATCTGAACGTATAAAAAAACCGCCTGATATGTATCAGGCGGTTTTAAACAGTAAAATTGTACGAGATCAGATCGACTAAAAATGTTTCCAGGCAGCTGTTCCCAGCGGGAACACGTTAAACCCGATTTTGTGCAGGGCTTCATGATCGAGTATATTGCGTCCGTCAAATATGAATGCAGGCTTTTCCATCTCCTCATAGATTCTACGGTAATCGAGTGATTTGTACTCTGCCCATTCAGTCATGACTGTGATGGCATGAGCGCCCCGTGCCGCAGCATAAGGATCAGATGCAAACTCCACCTGAGATATACAGCTCTCAAGGTCTTTTCTGGCATTTTCCATTGCCTGTGGATCGGTGATAACCACTATCGCCCTCTCCTCTGCAAGCTGCTTTGTGACATCTATGGCAGGAGACTCGCGCGTGTCGCCCGTGTCAGCCTTGAAGGCAAAGCCAAACAGGGCAATCCGTTTACCTGCGATTGTGTTGAACATCACCCTGATCATTGTCTGCACAAAGCGCCTCTTCTGGTATTCATTCATCAAAACGACACTTTCCCAGTACCGTGCAACTTCGTGGAGACCGTAACTCTCAGCTATGTAAACCAGATTGAGAATGTCCTTTTTAAAACAGGAACCGCCAAAACCGATAGATGCATTTAGAAAGCGGGAACCGATACGGCTGTCTTTCCCGATTGCCCTTGCCACTTCATAGACATTGGCCTCAGTACGCTCGCAAAGAGCCGAGATGCTGTTGATAGATGAGATCCTCTGGGCCAGAAATGCATTTGCAACCAGTTTCGAAAGTTCAGCGCTCCAGACATTGGTTGTCAAAATCCTGTCGCGGGGAACCCAGTTGGCATATATCTCCACAATAGACTCACATGCTTTCAGTCCCGCCTCTGTCAACTGAGATCCGATAAGCACCCGGTCCGGTTTCTCCAGATCCGCCATTGCGGTTCCTTCAGCAAGAAACTCAGGGTTGGATACCACCTCAAAGTGGATACCCTTGTCATTTGCGTTCAGTATCCGCTCCATTGCCTTTGCAGTGCGTACAGGAAGAGTACTTTTTTCGACTATAATCTTGTCAAATTCTGAAGCTTTAACAATATCGCGGGCAGTCTTTTCCCAGTACTGAAGGTCTGCTGCTTTCCCGGCTCCCTCACCGAAAGTTTTGGTGGGAGTGTTAACTGATACAAAAATGATCTCGGCTTCCTTGATTGCTTTTGCGACATCAGTGGAGAAAAACAGGTTGCGACCCCTGGCCTGCTTTACTACATCCAGAAGCCCGGGCTCATAAATAGGAAGATGATCTGAGTTCCAGGCTGCTATTCGTGCTGCATTTATATCTACCACTGTAACTTTATACTGCGGACATTTTGCCGCTATTGCCGCCATGGTCGGCCCGCCAACATATCCGGCTCCGATACAGATGATATTTTTGGCGAATTTGGAATCAAAACCCATGAAAAAGTCTCCTTTCAAAATAGAGGCTAATGCTGTAATATACTCTTTATTATGGTGGAAATTTGAAAAAACCTGTGTAAAGCCAGTAAGGAGAATGAACAAAGCAGCTATTTACGGATAGCTCTCAAGTACCGATTTTAAGATTGAGGCCGAAATTACCATGCTTATAGAGAAAATCGGTCAAAGAGCCCTTAACCGGAAACAGAAAAAACGATTTCAGCCAGACCGCTCCGGATTCTGTTTATCTGATCCCTGTTTTCTCTTCGTCTGGGGTAAATATGATTGCACATAAGAACAAAACCAGCCCTTTTCTCAGGATCAATCACTATTGCACAGCCGGTAAATCCGGTCTTACCGAACGCCGACCCTGAGCGGTTCTTCCCCATAAAGCTTTCCTGATCCAGCTCCCAACCCAGCCCCGTATGTGCACCTGTTCCCGAAGATAACTGATTTGTATGCATCATTTGTATCGTTTCAGGCCTGAAAAACCGCTTTCCATCCAGCTCTCCGCCCTCTAAAAGCATGGAAATAAATTTCAGTATGTCAGGGGCTGTGGAAAAGAGTCCGGCTGACCCTACAACTCCGGGCCGCATCACCCAGGCACTCTCATCATGAACCTCACCCCTCACCTCACCACCGCGCCAGGGGTCAATCTCAGTGGGAGCGATTTTTTCCTTTGGAATAGAATCGTTACGGAAAAAAGTACTGCTCATTGCCAGCGGCTCAAAAAAAGTCTCAGCGGCAAGAATATCGAGTTTTTTTCCGGTACAGCGCTCCAGCAGAAGCCCAAGCAGAATGCTGGTTGCATTGGCATAGCAGAATTTTTCTCCGGGTTTGAAACGCATCGGGGCATTGAAAATGGCCCTCATGATTCCATCAGGCCCCTCGTTTTTAACATCCGATAACCTGAAGTTGAAATCTATCGTATGAGTCAGCAGATGATCAACCGTGATCAGATCCCTGTAAGGCCCGCAGAACTCCGGCACATACTTAACCAGATGTTCACTTCTGCTTAATCTACCGCTCTCGATGAGTTTAAGTGCAAGACAGGAGACCGGAACAGCCTTGGTAAGCGAAGCTGCATCGTAAACTGTATCTTTCATAACCGCATGAGACTTCTGATCGTAAGTCAACCTGCCGGCTGTAAACACCTCAGTTCTGCCTTTAATAATCACCCCCGCCGCACATCCGGGAAATATCCCGCTGCTCACAGCACCGGAAAGATAATCTCTTATCCTATCAATCATACATTTCACCGCTTTCTATGACACGAATCTGCTTCCATTTTCCCGAGCGGAACCTGAACCACCAGGTCAGGGCTATCATCATTACAAATGCAGTTGCTGCCGACCACTGGACCCAAAGCCCCATCTCAAGCTTGTCAGCTACTGCCAGAACGGAAAGAAACAGGCTGTTGGCGATAAGTGATGTCAGCATAGTCCAGCGGGTATCCCCGGCTGACTGAAGAGAAGTGACAAAAATAATATTGCAGGCATCAAGAAGTGAATAAAGAGCCACGAATCTCATTATAATGATCCCTGTGGAGGAGATCATCTCAAACTGGGAAAGCGGATTATCAGACCTGAAAAACCCGTAAATTGTTTCAGGAAAAAGTAAAAAAATTGCAGAAAGCAGGATCATCCAGATCTCGGCCATAAAGAACCCGGCATATGTGAGTTTTTCGGCACTGGCAGGATCCCGCCGTCCCTGAGCCTGTCCCACAAGAATTCCCATCGCCTGCCCAAGACCGATTATCGGGAAAAAGGCAAAACCGTTTATTCTGAAAGCGATATTGGTTGCAGCAAGCTCGACATCCCCGATTCTCCCTATGAAAAGTACAAAAACGGTCCAGGCAAGCATCTCAAATCCTAACCTGAGCCCGTTAGGGATCCCAAACCTCATGAGTCTTTTGAAGAGTTCCGGATCAAAGGCCCGGTCGCTCCAGACCACTGTCTTTGTTTTTCCGGAAAAAAAGAACAGCAGAAAAAGTACAACGGTAATAAACAGCTGAGCGGCTACTGTTGCCACCGCCGCACCGTCAATACCCCACCGGGGAAAACCAGATTTACCGAAAATAAGCAGATAGTCAAGAACCGCATTTACTGCAAAGCCCAGAAGCTGCACTACCATTACGGATCTAGTTTTCCCCTGTCCTGTAAAGAAACCGGAGATGGCAGCAGAGGCTATGGTTGGTAAAGCCCCCCAGCAGGTGATCTCAAAATACCTCATCTCCAGAATCTTGATACCTTCGGAATGATTTACCCAATTGAAAAGAGGACCTGCTGTAAACCCCAGCGCAAATACTATTGACCCGGAGATAAGCGACAGATACAACCCCTGCCAGGCAGCAGAGGCGGCTCTGTGAGGTCTTGAAGCACCCACATAGTGGGCAACCAGTGTAGATGTAAACCCGGCTGTACCCTGAAACGGGCTGATCAGGAAATAGGATGCCATACCTGCCGGTACCACTGCCGCTATGGCATCAGCGGAGAACCATGAAAGAAAAAGTGCATCGACAAACTGCATCAGCACAACACTTGTCATGGAGAAAATCAGTGGAACAGAGATGGTCAGTATTTCACGCCAGAAAGGCTGTTTTTTTTCCTGCATAAGAGGCTTAATATAGAAGATTTGTGGTTTATCGGGGAACAATTCATCATGAGATTACGTGTTTACAAGTTATTTCTTTTCGACACGGCGAAATGCCGCAGCAGAAATCATCACTCGCTACACTCAAAGCAAAAGCAGCTGAACACGCTCAGAAGGCAAAAAACTTCAGGCTAATTTAGAGAGCTGAGAAAGCCTTACCCGGCACCGGATATTTCCCTGTAACCACCTTGGAATCGCAATTGATAGATGGCTGCAGATCGTATTCAATGGCACAGAAATCGCAGTATGTGCTTTATGCCAAAACAAACAACCTTGCAGGAGGTATCTATGCACGACAAACTTTTCAGCAGGCTTCATCAGGAGCACCAAGAAGTTAAGCAGATAATGATCAGGATGATGAATTCGGGCACTGAAAAACGCGGGAACCTGGTAAATGAACTGAAAACAGCCCTGCTGCCGCATATGGAAGGGGAGGAGAAGGTTTTTTATACTGAGATAATGGATAAAAATGAAACACACCAGATCACACTTGAAGCTTTTCTGGAACATCGGGTGGCACGTAACCTCTTTAACGAGCTTGAAAATTCAAGGGTCGATGCGGACGACTGGCTGGCCAGAACAAAAGTGTTAAAAGATATTCTTGAACATCACATTGAAGAGGAAGAATCGGAGATGTTTGAGGCGACCGAAAAGATAATCTCTCATGAGAAAATGGACCAGATTTTTAAAAACTACCTGCAGGAGGAAAAAGGTTTCAAAGACAGGCTCGCCGCCTGATTTTTATACACACCAGAAAATCAAAAAGCGGCCTGCCAGAAGTAAGGTAAGCCGCTATTCTATCTTTACCCGGTGTTAATTTTTCCGCTATCTGTTCAGGTTAATGTGTTCTGTTTTCACCACTCCGTCAATTTCGATTCTCGCAAGATAAACTCCGTTTCTCAGGCCACTGAGCGGTATCTCCACCGGACCCTTATTTACATTCTCGACTTCTCTCGATAAAACTCTTTTGCCATCCATTGTAAAGATACCCATCCTGATTCTTTTTGATTGTTCAAATTTACAGCAAAGAATTCCGGATGCAGACATATAAAACAGAGATGATTTCTCATCCCTATGCAGTTTCCTCAGCATAGTTGCGGAAGGTACCGCGAGTTCGATTTTGTCGACATTCGGCCCGTCCTGACCATTCACAGTCGCAAAAGTTATGGTGCTCGCTCCTTCAGGAAGCGTAAGGGTGAGATGCAATGTTTTCCATGTGGTCCAGTCCGCGGTTGCTTCGAAAGCCAGAGATGAAACCTGCACCACACCATTTACAGCGACAGACAGATTCCTTGGTGTCCCGGATCCATTTGAAAAAGTAATCGTTACCTCTCTTTCACCTGAAACTTCGCTGTAAATAAGGAGATCTACCTTCGAGCCATCAACAGCGGAAAAATTTACATAAGATTCTCCGGAAAAACCGGCGTTTCTGTTTTCCGTTACGGCTTCATTTAAAGTGCCATCCTCAGCTTCATAGTTATTCTTGTCCTGAGGCAGAAAAGATGCCTTGACAGAGACATTTCTGTCAATCGATTCGATATTGTACACGGCATCGGTTCCGGTATGATCACCCTCCCATCCCGCAAATTTCCATCCCTTGATTGCCTCGGCAGTTACAGCTACTTTTGTGCCTTCAACAAAAAGAGTCCCCTGAGGTGAAAGAGTAACATTACCCCCGGGTGCGGCATCCGCGGAAACAGAGTAATAATTTCGCTCATCCTTGACAAAGTAAGCTGACACGGACTTGTCTGAATTCATTAAAACTGTTGCGGGATTTGTATTTCCGGCAAGGTCCCCTGTCCAGTGGTCAAAAAGCCATCCAACGACCGGAACCGCTTCCAGAGTCACAGAAGCACCCTGACCAAATTTTCCACTTGCGGGAGTAACAGTACCCTCTCCGCCGCCAATCGAAATGTTAAGAGAATATTCAATACTATTGCTAAAAACCAGGCTGTTTGAAATTGCGCCCAGACCGCCCATCGAATTTGCAGCCCTTACCGTAATGGTGGAGCCAATTGAAACCATAGATGCATCGTAACTGTTAGCGGCAACATTTGCCAGATATTTGCCATCCTTGAACACCACCCAGCAGAGAGCATCATCATCATTTTCCCACAGGATTCTCTTGCCTTCCTGCCTGATAACCGGTGCAGAACACTGAACTGTGAGGTTATGGGGACGCCAGTTGTCTGAACCGCTCAAAACATTTTCCACAGTGTACTTTGCAGCCTCAGAAGCAGAAAGAACCGCTTTAAGAGTAACAGTCGTGTTATCTTTTGTGTATGTTTTACGACGTCTGCTAAGATCAATAAGGTTACCTGAAGCATCTTTACTGTTGTATTCGGCAAAAACCTGAGGCACCGAATTCATCGGATTTCCCCATCCTTCCGCTGTCGGCTGTTTCTTCATAGTTGTGTTGAGAAAGACTGCTTTAGCATCGTTCCAGGATCTCCCCAGTGTAAACCCCTCAACATCACCATCGATGGTGCAGTTATTGAAAACATACCCCCACTCCATGCCGGTTGAAGACGGAGCCGTAAGCGCACTTACTTTGAGTGCAAACAGTTTGCAGTTCTGGAAATAGACATCTCCGCTACCGCAGATAAAATCGGTGGTCCCATGGATTTCTCCATTTTCCCAGTAAGTTTTGGTGCCTTTTGAATAATAGGTGTCCTGAGTGCTTAAAAGTTTGACATTCCTGTATATCACCTTCTTGCTCTGCTCCTGAATGGCTACGTGCCGACCCGTTACCGAATAGGATGAAGGGTTGCCATAGTTAGCCTTGTTGTAAAAGGTCATATCCTGAACATAAAGGTTGTCAGCGTTGTGGAAATACATCGTTGCAGTAATGCCAATCCCCTCATTTGTAGACTTATTAAAAAGAACCGTATTATTGGTGCTTTGTCCAATAAAAGAGACATTTGCAGTAGAAAACGTGGATTTTTGATTTGAATCTCCGGTTAATGAACCGACATTATATTGTCCGTCAGGGAAAAAAATATAGAACCGGTTACTTGAAGATGCAGATTTTGCTGCAGCAGATACTGCGGCTTTATAATCACCATCTACACCCACAACAAAGTCGAAAGCCTTTTTGGTTACCGCAAATGAAACCTGGGATGACACAAGTACTAAAATCGCTGTAATGACTGAAGCTGGATAATGGTTCTTTATCTGAGACATTAAAACTCCCGGGTTATTTAAGAATATTCTTTTCCTTTTTAATTACAAACTACCTATTACTATATATAGAATAAATTAAAAAATCGATCAAATGTGAAATTATGCTTTGTTGTATAATAATCTGTACCCGTTTTGAGTACGGCAGGTTAAAAACATTCCTGTGCCTGCCCGGTTTACCAGACCTCTTTCACATCGTGAAGAATCGCCCTTTCATTGATGGAAACGAGCGGACAGGAGCAGTTTGCGCTATTGTGTTTCTTGCTCTGAACAGTTACGATTTCACAGCTCCGCAGCAGAAATTCACCGATTTTGTCCTCCCGGTGATCAAAGGCGAACTAAGCAAAGCAGATGCAGCGGTGTTCGTTCAAAAATGGGCCAAAAAACTGCAGCGCTCGAATACGGTTCATTTCGCTGGCACCATTTCATCCTCCGCAGGCACAAAGGAAACCAGTTTCCTCTTCCAGTGCCCCGACCTGTAACGCAGAAAAATCAGAGGTCCAAACATCATAAACATGGAAATTATCACAACCCAGGTGACCCGCGCAGAAGCACCAAAAACAAAAAACATCAAAAATGCCATTGTCGCGAACATCAAATGCATGGACACCGAAATCACCATGGTCCATAGTGTATCTCCAGCTCCCCTCAGAGCGCCGCTGAACACAGCAAGTATCGCATCGGCGATTATGTAGAATGCTATGAACCGAACCATGAACTCTGCCAGCTCTTTGATCTGATTGAAACCCGGGGATACTTCTGCCGGATGAAAAAGGTTTACCATGTTTTCCGCGAAAAATCCGAAAGGAATCAAAAGTAATACCGAATAAGTAAGAGCCAGTTTTAATGCGGAAAATGCAGAGCGCTGCGCGCTCTGCAAATCTCCTGCTCCGATATAGCGTCCCACCAGACTGGTAACGGCTATACCAACACCTGTTAGAGGGATAAACGAAACCATGTCCCAGTTAAACGCGATTGTTATCGCTGATGCAACGACAGTCCCCTGTGAATGAAACGCTGTTACCATAAGGGTGAAGCCGGCATGGTTCAGAAAGAATTCCAGTCCCGCCGGATATCCTATTGCAATCAGCTCTTTCATCAGAGCTTTACTGTAACGAAAACACCTCATGACTGAGTATTGCTTTACATTTGATTTACTGAAATAGGCGATGCAGAGTATTAAGAGACCTATGACACCAGAGATTACAGTGCCATAAGCAGCTCCGCGGATACCAAGTTGCGGAAACCCCAGTTTTCCGAAAACCAGCATATAGTTGATACCAACATTGCAGATCATACTTGCCACATTGGCAATCATAATGATCCGGGTTTTTCCTATGCCACTGAAGAAACTCCCGATGCTGCCTCTGAGGAGTATCGATATCGACCCAAACATAAGTATCTGAAAATATGGCAGCTGATATTTAAGCTGTTCAGGAGAGATTACTGTCTTCAGGAAAATGAACTTTACAAGAGGTATGCACGACAATATTACAGGGTAGGCAAGTAGTGAAATAATCAGACTCTGAGTAGTAACCAAAGCACATTTACCGGACCTGTTGGCACCCAAGTTCCGGGCTACCATAGCCGTTGAGTACCCGATAAGACCTATGAAAAAAGTGGAAAACATAAAGCTGGTTATTCCACCGCCCATGGTAGCTGCCATCTGTACCGGTCCAAGTTTTGAGAGAAAGAGCCGGTCGGTAAACAACATTACCGTTTCAGATGCCTGAGAAATAAAAAGCGGGGCAGCAATTCTCAGCACCTCCTCCCCTCCTCCGGGGCCCTGAAGATTGTTTGTCAATAATATCTTCATGTCATTAAGAATTTTTCGCATAATAAGGTCCACTTGTAACTGAAAATGTTCCTGAATATAAAATTGGCCGGCTCAGGAGAAAAATCTTACGACCGGGGGGCAGTTTAAAAACCTCAGGGGAAACCGGGATTAAAGCGGATATCCCGGGCAGATACATTTTGCCCGGATCAGGTTCAATCAGTCAGATAAAGTACCTTGAGAGCATATCAAAAAGTTCCTGTTTCCGGAATGGTTTACAAAGACTTGCAGTGAAACCATACCGTGACGGGTTTGCTATAACAGGATCATCGGCGTATCCACTCACGACAAAAACAGGCGTTTGGGGTGCACACTTACGTACAGAATCAATGATCTCTTTTCCACCCTTTTTACCGGGAATAGTAAGATCAAAAATCATCCCTTTCAGCTGCCTGAATTCATCCGGTCTGTTCTCTATCATGTCAAGGACTTCTTCTCCATTGCTGCAGCAGACGGTTTGGTATCCTCCTGCATTGAGCATTGCTGATGTGATTGCACGAATGAAGTCTTCATCATCCATTAACAGGATGGTACCACTGCCAACGGTTTCTGATGTATTAATCTCTTCTCGAGTTACGGGAGCCATTTCCGTTGCAGGAAGATATATCGTTATGGTGGTACCCTGATCCAGAACCGATTCAACCTCCAGACATCCTCCATGACGAGTGATAATTGAGTGTGAGGTCGCCAGGCCCAGTCCGTGTCCATTGTGTTTTGTTGTGAAAAAGGGGTCAAAAATCCGGCTGAGGTTGGCTTTGGAAATTCCGCAACCATGGTCGGTTATCGATATTTTTACCCATTTCCCTCCCGGGACGGTGCCGCCGAAATTGCCTTCAATGGTAGTATTTTCTGCCGTTACATTAATTGTACCGCCAGTGGGCATTGCCTGCTTGGCATTTATTACGATGTTGTCAATTACCTGGCTGATATGATTCTGATCAAACTCGCAGAACCACAGGTCCGGATCAAATCTGAATTCATACGAGATGCTTGAACCACTCAATGCGAAGCGGACAGTATCGGGCAGCAGCGGCAGAAGAGAACCAATAGTCTTTCGGGGTTCTCCGCCTTTTGCGAATGTAAGCAACTGATTTGTAAGGGCTTTGGCCCGATTGATGGTTGACAGTGTTTTTGCCAGAGACTCTTTTACCGGTGTCTCCTGTGATGTATCATGAGCGATGCTGATGTAACCGAAGATGCCTGCCAGAAGATTATTAAAATCATGAGCAATACCCCCGGCAAGGGTGCCAATAGAATCAAGTTTTTGAGAACGCAGAAGCATCTCCTCCGATCTTCTCTGATCGGTAACATCGGTACAGATTCCCTCGACTCGTACGACATCTCCATTTTCAAGTATTGGCCCGTAGTAGATCTCAATGATCTTGTACTGGTTTCCAGGATGTAGAATTTTCATTTCTACGTGCTGAAACACGTGCTCTTTTCTTAATAGCTTATCAGCATCTTTTCCCACAGTAATGGATTGGGGTTCCACGTTTAAGGCACTCCAGGTCTTGCCAATCGCTGACTGGGCAGATATTCCGAAGAGTTTTTCGAAATTTTTACTTACGTATGTAAATACTCCCTGAGGTGACTGGCTGATTACACAATAACGTGGTCCGATTCCTTCAATTAACCTTCGGTACTTCGCTTCACTTTCCTGAAGTTCCCGTTGTATCCTGTACTCTTCTGTTACATCCCGAAACACCAGTACCACTCCGGCAGTACTTCCGTCAATGGCACGAATCGGAGCTGCAGAATCAGCGATCTGATATTCAGTTCCATCCCTTGAGATCATTATTGTATGGTTTGCAAGTTTGACTTTTTTTCCTTTGACAAGAACCTCATCTACCGGGCTTAAAACCGGTTGTCTGCTAAAAGAATTAATAATCCTGAAAATTTCAGCAACGGGTTTCCCTACGGCCTCACTTTTCTTCCACCCTGTAAGTTTTTCTGCCACCGGGTTGATAGCTGAAACTTTCCCGGCAACATCGGTTACCAGTATCGCATCTCCGATAGAGTCGAAGGTGATACGAAGATTTTCGGTCTGTTCGTAGAGCTCTTTTGTACGTTGTTGTACACGCAACTCTAACTGTTCGGTAAGCTCAGCATTGATCAGCTCTTGTTGCCGTTCTTCAAATATCACCCCGAGCATGTTCATAACGTTTTGTAAAAAAGGGAGATATCCTGAAAATGCCTGAGCGTCCCGAAGCGAAAGAGTGAAATATCCGAAGGTACTGTTTTTATAACAGATTGAAAGCTGTTTGCTGTCGGCCTGTTCAACTGGGGATGTGCCGGGGTTTGATTTATCGGCTGAATACTTGACATCCTCCACACCGGGAAGTTCTCCAAGTACACGACAAACCGCATCGATAATCGCTTTTGTATCGTGAACATGGATAACCATGCTTTGCAGCAGGTTGATTTTTCCAAGGACTTCAGTTGAAATTGAATCGAGAGTCATAAATCTTCATCCTTGCAGATACTCTTCAAATCCAATAGTAGAGCTGTAAAAACTGACTTACTGATTCTCCCATTCCAAAAGCTATTTCCATTGGAATGCTTCAGGTTGAAAAAACTGGTTGGTCACGATTTTCAGTTTAACTAATATTATCATCGTACCCCAAATCAGTCAACTTTTATTATTAGTACATACTCCTCATTGTCAGCTTGTAGAATGAACTGCACAAAATAACCAGTTTTCTGTTTGTGATTGACAGCCCCGGGGCAGCTTATGCAGAGATTTATCGGAGAGGCATATGCGCCAACTTAATATTACAATATAATACTCAATAAGACTTTTTTATAAGAGGGCGGCCAGTGCTCATCTGAATCCGGATGGTTTCACCATTAAAAAGCAGCATGAAAATGCCCATAGAATCACAAAACATTAAAGTAAATAGTTGCATCAGGTGAAGTCAGGATGCTAAATTATTCTCACAGTGAATTTTATCAACTTTTCTCTGTATCTGATACGGCGAAACGATTCTGATACAGAAAGGATAAACAGATTGAACATCCAGAATACCATTAATCGTTTTCCGGTCATAAACAAAATTATACAAATATGCCTTCTGATGATCATACCCGTTCACACTGCTTTTGCACAGCAGCAAGTACTGGGAAGCGCTGAACTTTTCACTAAAGGGAGTGTGACTTACGGACGCTTTGAAGTGCGTATGAGAATGGTAGGAGCGGATGGTGTCATAAGCTCATTTTTCCTCTGGAAACAGGATTCCGGTGACAACGATGCCATCTGGAATGAAATTGATATCGAAGTACTGGGGTGCAGCCGCAAAGGTTTTCAGAGTGCAATTCATTACGGAACTGGTGGCTGGTCCAATATGCAGCATCTGGAAAGTTTTCACCATGTGGATAGAGATCTTACATCAGGATACAACACCTATACCATTGAGTGGACACCGGATTACATTTCATGGAAACTTAATGATAGTCTGATAAGGAAGGATAACAGTGATTTAATCAAGAAATTCCGTGACGTTCCGATGCAGATGCGCTTTAATATCTGGCCGTCTCTTAATCCATCCTGGGCCGGGCAGTTTAACCCGGAGGTACTGCCAAGACACTTGTATATAAACTGGATAAAATATTACAAATACACTCCCGGCAAAGATTCCAGCTTCACTCCTGAATGGGAAGACAAATTTGATTCCGACACTCTTGGTGCACGATGGAGTACAGGTTTCTGGGAGAGTCCGGACAAAGCCAGCACTCATATTGACAAAAATGTCAATGTCAAGAATGGCGCCGCGATTCTGACTCTGTCAGAGTATGCAAAACACGGTTTCAACGGGATACTTCCTCAGGATAACCAGGGCGGAACCACGTTTCCTAAAGAGTTCAGAAGAGGACGATAGTTTAATCACGGCTGGAACCTCACTTTTGGCCCCCCCCCAAGGTAGAAGGTGTGACAGAAGTGAAGTAACATAACAGCTTTTTCCCCGTCATTCCGCCGGAGGCCGGAAACCATCTTCTCCGATTTCCTAATTCTCGGATGGATGCCGTTCTTCAACGGCATGACGTCCGTTACGGTTGTGCTGAAAGGTTACTTATGTGAATGACGTAACAGCTGCACTCCGTCATTCCGCCGGAGGCCGGAAACCATCTTCTACTGTTCCAACCGTTCCTGGATGCTGTTCTTCAACGGCGTGACAAATTCGTGGCGGGAGTGAGGAAAAGACTTACAGAGGTTCCAGTTTGTGAAAGCCTTTATGCACCCGGGATAAGTGCAATTCGCGCTTATCCCGGGTGCATAAGTTCAGTTATCAGGGAACTATAACTTTGTGTGCAGCAGATCCGCTCTTCCCGTTTACCATGACCATGTAAATACCTGCTGGCTTGTTACTGAAAGTAAATGCCTGTTTTGAAACTGTTGCACTGGAGACAGTCCTGCCTTTAGTGTCAATCACACGCACCCGGCTTTTTTCATCTGCACCTTTTAAATGAATAACACCGGATGCATATGAAGCACTGAGAGCTGTGTGAATCCCGGAAAGTGGCTGCTTCAATACAGGAGTACTGTTTTTAAGAGTAAAATTCTTCAGAAATGCCCAAGTCTCTTCGCTGTTGTTTATGCGATCATTTGTATTCATCGGCCATTCATGACCACCAGTACGGATTGAATCCGCAATAACTACCGTGCCCTGATCACATGGACCGTAATAAAGCCTGGTAACATAGGAATTATTTTTACCTTCAGGGTACGGTTGTGTCACCACCGGTGTTTCCGGACAATTGCATTTTTTTATCCATTTTTTGACATCATCCATAAACGCAGCTGTCCCGCCGCTGAAGCCCTCATTTGTACCAAACGTCAGCCTCATCGACATCGGCCGTGAGAGATTGCAATCACCGTTGAGATGTCCTGAAGTCGGTGCGATAGCCGCGAATACATCGGAATACCGGCACCCAAGCTGAAAAGTCATAAATCCGCCCTGAGAGAACCCGCAGGAGTAGATCCGCTCCCTGTCGATACCATACTTTTTATCCACGGTGTCGATGATCGCCATCAGAAAAGCATAATCGTTGGCACCCGACATGTCCCACGATCTGTTGATCGCATTGGGGTAAACGACTATAAATTTTCCCTTATCCGCAACGTTGTCCATCTTTGTAGCGGAATGTGCCCACTCTGAATCCTGATTGTAACCATGTAGAGTGAAAACAAGCGGTGGTTTGTTTATGCCGGAAGGCACGTATTCAATGTAATTACGATTTACTCCGGCAATACGCATATTCTGCGTCTTCGCCTGGCCGAAAACTCCTGCCGACATCGAAATGACCGCCACAAAAGCCAATAAACTACGTAAAACCATATCCCCCCCCTTTTTTGGCTAACCGCTTAAATAATCATGGCCGTATGTGCAGTGACACAAGTTGCAGATAAAAGCAACTCATGTATCACAATATAAGCATTATTTGTGTAAAGCACATCATTTTTATCATTACAGCAGGACAAGTGTGGTCAAGCTATCCCGCACGTTCAACAATTCTTCCGCTCAGTCTTACCGCGGGCTTATTATTCAATAAATGTGAGCTATTGGGATAGAGAAGATGGTTCAGCATCAATTGTACCTCTCCAAAAGCATTGAACTCATAGGAACTGATATTTCTTTCGAAACTCTTAAAAGAATTATCAAATCCCATTAGAGCAGGGCGTTGCGCAAGCGGCACAGAGCAATGATTCCAGTAATCGGTTATCAACACCGCGACATGATCATTTGCACACACCCAGGCTGTTATAGAGCTGTTCTCCAGAGCCTGTTTCATCAACCTTTCACATTCGGTAAAAATCAAACTGTCACGTAAAAGTGTATCATGTTCAAATCTGATTGAAGAGATCCCGTTTTTTAGAAAAGGGTGCAGATTTTTAACTATTCTCCGGGTCGAACAATTTCTATCAAAAGAGGACTCTTCCTGCACTTTCATCAGAAAATAGTAGTCGTTTAAAAACTGATTGCATACAAAGGGGAATATCTGGACATCAGGGTAAGAATTTGCCGCTTTTTTCAGCCCGCTCAGTCTGTTCTGTGACCAGGGACTTTCATGGTACGGCGAAATGTAAGCGATTTTTTTATGCCCTTTACCGATCAGATATCTGCCGACTTCCAAACCGGGAAGTATTGAATAACTGGAGTCAAAGAACGACAACTTCTTCCGGTTGCCACTGTAACGGTCAATCATTTTCTGAATTCTATGATCTTCAACCCATGCCGAAATAGGGATATTGTACTGTAACAATTTACGCAGACATTCTGCTGAATCTTTCATGTGGTATGAAGAAAGGATAATGCCGCAGATATCTTTACTTCTCAAAAAATGTTCTAGTGGTGTGTCATCCGGGGTATAAAATTGCGGCTCCACAAGGGAATCATCGCAGCAGACAGTTTCCAGTCTAACGTTGTGGTTCATGGCTGCAGTGGAAAGTAAACGATAAAAATTGCGTTCACGTTCTGTCTCTATTTTTACAGAATTTCTACCTGTACCAAATGCTACTATTGCGATCCTGGGCCGGGGTTTAATCCGGCTGGTAAAGAAATGATACCGGACGCCGTTGCGCTTAATGATATTTTCTTTACATAACATGTCAAGAATTTTTTTAATCGACGGATAACTCACGTTGTAATATGCCGACAGCTGCTTGATTGAAGGTAACGGCTGATGAGTAGGGTATTTTCCTTCATTTATATCGTTCCTGAGCATCCGGGCAATTGCCTTTACCTTACCCGTTTTCTGATAATTTGTAACCTTCGGAGATGATGTTTTCTTACCGGCAATGCTATAACCTTTCCCCCACCCACCCTCTATTACCCCTTCTTCCCTTAGTACTGCAATCGCCCTGATTACAGTTACAGGTGAAACCATGCACAGACCGGCAAGATTTCTCACCGGGGGCAGACACTCATCAGTACTGGATTCAATAATCCCGCGTATCTTCCTGACAGTTTCTGATAACACCGGAGCACTTCGTTTTTTCATTCTGGTCCATCTTTGAAAAGTACCTCTTAAATATAACAGTATAACGATTATTTTAATATATTAATTTTTCTTTTTTAATCGGCACACTCTAAACCGCTATATTGTTAGAAGTCAGACCGTTTTGGGCATTCGATCAATTCTGACGGACAACACTTGTATGGTAAAGAACGCAATCAAAGGAGTGTGGATGTTTGCAGCACTGAATTTCAAGTCAATAAAAGGTTTTTCTTCTCATAATAGTTGGCTTCCGGTGAGACAATCAAAGCCAGAACTTCTTTCGTTAAATCTATCTCTGGTATTACTCTTACTGTGTGCAATTGTGCTGTTCCCCAAACACCTGTCAGCTTCAGAAACAGTGCTTAACGACACCCGCATTCTGATCGGTGCTACCGCAGAGGTCGGAAGCTCGGATAAAGAGGGGCTGTTCGGCTGGAAAGCATCCAGTTCAGTTCAAAATACGATTAAGAGCGAATTCGGTCTGGTACAGACAACATCTTATCCGGCATGGGGTGTATGGACCGGAACAGCTCAGAATCCCAAAGCCTACAATTTAAGTGATATGAACAGAGTCATAAACTGGGCACGTGAGAACAATAAAAAAACATGCATACATCTTCTTTGCGGTTCGGGAACCTATTTCCCCGCATGGTTTAATTCAGGCACATGGACAAATGATCAGCTTGAAGATCTGCTGCAGAGCTGGATAACCGAAGCCATCACCACCAACGGCAACGCATCCAAGGTGGATTACTGGAATGTTGTGAATGAGGCGTTTACCTGGGATGGGAAATACTGGCCGACTGAAACTGAATGCCGCTGGCAGCAGCTTGGATGGGAAGCGGATCAATCGGGGCTTACCGGGAATGCAAAAGTTTACGATCGGCATCCTGTGTATATTCGTAAAGCTTTTGAGATGGCTAGATCAAAAACTTCGGCAAAACTTGAATTGCGTGATTACTATATCGAGTTCTGGGATAATTCTGTGAAGGCAAGGGCGTTTTATCAGTTGGTCAAGCATCTGGTAAATACAGGAGTACCGATTGATGCTGTCGGGTTTCAGGGCCATTTCAGACTTGACCGCACTTATGACTGGTCAAAGCTGACCACGGCTGTAGCGGAGTATAAGAAACTCGGTCTTGAGGTCTATATCACTGAAGTCGATTATGGTGATACCGATCAGATCGCGCCGGCAAAGCAATCCCAGTGGTCGGCCCAGCTGGATGAGGCCCAGACAAAAGGATATCATGACTTTGCAAAAGCAGCGGCCGCAGGAGGAACAGACTGGATATGTCTCTGGGGTGTAGCGGACAATACCAATTCATACTGGAGAATGGGACAGAACGCGCTTCTTTTCAACGAACAATATCAACCCAAAGCTGCTTACACCGGATTCCACCAGGGTATCGTCGAGGGCTTGCCCCCTGTCAATACAGCAGGATCTAAAACAGGCCCGGCCAATTCCAGAGGGATTATACCAAAAATCATTGGAACAAAGATATATCTCAATGATATCAACTTTAACCGGTACAAAATCTTTAATATGTCGGGAAAACTTGTAGATTCATCAGAAACTTCCAATAATTCGATCGATATCGGACACGTTTCAAAGGGTGTCTACGTTCTGGAAATCTTTACAAAATCATCAGGGAAAATGACTTTCAATATCAACCGGTGAGCACCTGATTTTTAAGAATAAAGATTTTCTGGAAGAGGGTGTCCCCTCTTTCGCTACAGCCTGTCGAAGACGCCAGTCTTCCGCTATCACCCCGTGTTGTCCACTAGTTGCAAAGGCAGGTAATTTCACCACATTTACAATGCCTTTTTCGCCGCGCTGACGAACTGCTGGTAGATTAAAACGTATTGTAGCCTCCCGGAAATTAGATACCTAAGGCCGGGGAATATAAGGATAAGTGCAATTCGCTCTGATCCGAGTGCATAAGTCAAGCACTGAGAAAAACACACAACTTTGGCAACTCCCGACTTGTGACTTGCAACTTGCGACTCAGACCAGCTCTTCCTCGCTGGCCAGAACCGGTGAAGATGCTTCTTTGGCCTCGTCTGAATCAGCATCAACAATATTCAGCAGATGATCCTTAATACGCCGGTATCCGGTAAGAATATCAGGGTAAACTATCGTGATAAGAGGATCAAGCTGTTTTACAGACAATTTTTTAAGGAGACGTGAGCGCATCCGGCGAAAAAGGTGGGTTATGGAATCACCGTGCGGTTTGGCCTTGATATGAATATCGACATCATGTTTACGATGCGCATTGAAAATCATCCCGAAATACTCATCTACTGCGGCATGAAGTTCCAGCATATCATCAACCTCTTCTTTATCCAGTGTCAACTCTGCGTTTTTAAGACGAAGATTCAGTTTTAAAATTGAGACGATATAATCGCTTGCCGATTCATACTCATCAGCCTGCCTCAACTGTTCCTGAGCTTCCCTGGCGATAGATGAAACAAGTTCCTGTGAAAGCAGATTAGTGAGGAAAATGGTGATCTCCTCCTGCATACGGTCAAGCAGCTGTTCCTGATTGAAGAGCTTGTCTATCAGTTCCTTTTCTTCTGTAGAGCCTGTCAGAAATTCCCGAAGCGAATCCATCATCTTTCCGGCGATCTCTCCCATCCTGATAACTTCGAGTCTTGACTGTTCAATGGAAATCATAGGCGTTTCATGAAGACGGGAATCAAGGTGAGTCAGAGCAGGAACTCCGGTTGATATTTTGTCCTTGAATAGATACTGAAGAAACCGGGTGAGAAGATGGGTAAAGGGCAGAAAAGCGATTGCCAGAAGAAGATTGAAGATAGTATGAGCCAAAGCAATTCTGGTGGCAATATCGATACTACTGTGCATTATAGCTTCCAGCATTCTCAGGTAGACAAAAAAGAAGGGTACGACAATCAAAACAGCTACTACTTTTATGAATATATGGGCATAAGCAACGGTTCGCGCCCTCATTGTTGTATTTAGCGAAGCCAGAAATGCAGTAACAGTAGTACCAATATTCTGCCCTAACACCAGGGCCACCG
>Ga0123335_1000770_pt1 | contig 54227 bp, 53 predicted proteins | sample BiotimSIPDNA_2_FD_89707 | JGI IMG/M metagenome (GOLD analysis project Ga0123335, IMG submission 89707) | Anaerobic biogas reactor microbial communites from Washington, USA - Biogas_R2 time_0 SIP DNA | ecosystem: Engineered > Bioreactor > Anaerobic > Unclassified | place: Washington, USA...
AAAGTAATGCATAATAGGTAGCCGTTATATTTGGATTCTCTGAGTGCCGGGTCCTCGCAAAGACAAAGACGAGGGTTTTTATAACAATGACAAGTATGCGAGTTTTCACGGAAATGACACGTTAGGATTGCTTCGCATATTATTAATGCCATTGTACATATAATCTGTGTCCATCTGTGGCTAATTAATAAAATCCTTGCTGCACATCTTATATTTGTTGCGACATAGACGAACGTAGCAGATCTGGGTCAGGAATACGATTTATTGCCACAGATTAACACAGATTCACACAGATGAGATTTGAAGGCCCCCGTCCTGTCATTGCGAGCGCAGCGAAGCAATCTTCCCCCACATGCCTTTATATTACTTCGCTCGATTAAAATAAAACACTATCAATGCCATTGTACATATAATCTGTGTCCATCTGTGTTCATCTGTGGCTAATTAAAAAAACCTTGTGACGCATCTTAAGTCTGTTGCGACATAGACGAACATGGATATGGATATATGGATTCCAGTGACATAAAAGACCGCCGCTGCATAGTATACCACTAAGATTAACGGCAAAGGGGTCATGCAGTGAGGGTCTTTTTCACCAATACCGCCCCCATAATAAAATACGGAATAGGACAGGCCTTTGCCGACTTGGGTCATGAGATCTGCCTGGCCAATGTAGCCTTGGATGATAGCTGGCAGGAGGCCTTGGTCCGCTTCGAACCCGACCTGGTATTCACTGACGCCGGTTGGGGCATTGCCCATAAACTACTGCCGATTTTGAAAAAGAGACGTTTGCCGCACATCTATTGGGCGATTGAAGATCCGCCCTATCTGGAGACCCTGTCCATGGCTTATGCCCGCCAGGCCGACGCAGTATTTACTACCTGCCGCGAATCGATTTCTACCTATCGCCAGAAGGGGATCTATGCCGAGCTCCTCATGTTCGCCTGTCACCCATCCTATCACCGCCAGGTCGACCCCCAACATCGTTTTAACCACGATATCGCCTTTGTTGGCAACAACTACTTCGAGTTCCCCGCTCGCCTGTGGGGAGCCCAGACCCTGCTGCGACCGCTGCTTGATGCAGGATACAATATCAAGATTTACGGGAATGACTGGTGGTTGGACGAAACCCGGCCATTCTTCATCCGCCCTGACCAGTATGGGGGATACCTGGGCAATGAAGATCTTCCGGCCCTTTGCTCCAGTGTGCCAATCGTACTCGGGCTGCATTCAGTAAGCGATTCGAAAACCATGACCAGTATGCGGGTATTCGAGATAATGGGCAGCCGAGGATTCTTCCTCAGTCAATGGACGCCGGCGATGGAGCACCTCTTTAAAAACCACCATGATTTGATATGGAGTAAATCAGCTGCCGAGACCATCGAACTGGTAGACCATTATCTGAAGAACCCCGCAGCCCGTGAACGTATCGCCCGGCAGGGACAGGAAGAAGTATATGCGCACCATACCTATCACCAGCGGGTGCAGGAGATCATACCGAGACTATATGACGTCCTGGAACGTAGAAAGCCAACCCGCCCCCGCCCTCCAGCATTAAGAGTCAAAAGCGGTACCCACATCAGCCTGTAAAAGCCTCATCTCCGACCCCACCAGAATGTGCACCCTTTATCTACATTTCACATATGATGTTATGACGAAGCCCGGCCATTGCGAAGGGTTTCTAACATTAAATGGGGAGGTGTGGGGAATCAAAGAGGAAATACAGGAAAACCAGGAAGCCCTGGTGCAGGTCAAGACCCGTAAATATTGTGCTACCCCCATCAAAGGGGTGCCCGAAAAAGGCAGTTTCGCTCTCAGTATGGCGCGCAAGACCAGCGTGGACGTCAGCCAGGACAACATGACGGAAGAGGAGCCGAATAATGGGCGTAAGAGCAGCGGCCAGTGTTTTATCTGCGGCTGCGGCTCCCATTAGATGGGTGGTTAGCAGGGGAAGGGCCAGGGGGGATTTGATAGCAAGGTGGGAGGGAACGGATGAGTAAAATTGGCTGTATAGTATATCCGCCTACTCTGGATTATCATTACCTGGTACAAAGGCCGCAGCATTTGATGAAGAATTTTTCCCTGCAGGGGATCCCCGCCTTGTTTATGAATCTGCCGGGAATCTTCCAACGGGATTTTCGGGGCATAGAAGAGATCAATCCGCAGCTTTTCGTTTTCCACGAGGTTGATCCGTCCCCTTACCTGCAAGGGATTAAGCCGGTGGTCTATTACAGCGCTACTGCCCAGGTGGATAAAGTGGGGCGCTATGATCCTTCACTGCTGGTATTTGACAGTGTCGACGAACCCAGCGATGAGTTCTCCGCCTGGCAGCCCTACTATCACCGGGCAGTGGCCACTGCTGATGTGGTGCTGTGCACCTCAGAAAAGCTCTACCACATGGCCCGGGCTATCAACCCCCATGTCTACCTGGTCCCCAATGGCTGTGATTATGAGCATTTTTCCCGGGCAGCCCGGCAAGAACTGCCGCCTCCATATGAGATGAAAAAGCTGAAGGGGCCTATAGTAGGATATATTGGCGTGATCGCTACCTGGTGCGACCTGGAGCTGATCGATCGCCTGGCGCAAGCCTATCCCTCCTATAATCTAGTCATGGTGGGGCCGCTCTATAATGTGGGCAGAGTCCCCCAGCGCCCCAATCTGCATTGGCTGGGGTTCAAGAGTTATGATCTCCTGCCAGCTTATGCCCAGTGTTTCGATGTAGGGATAATACCCTTCCGTCGCTCCAATATGACGGAGTCAGTCAATCCCATCAAGATGTGGGAGTACATGGCCGCCGGTTTGCCGGTGGTTACCACTGACCTGCCCGAGGCGAAACGCTTCCAGGATGTCATCCATTACTCAGAAAATCAGACCACTTTCATTGAAAATGTCCGTCGAGCAGTCGAAAATGATTCGTGGCAGCAGCAATCCCAGCGGCTGGCCCTGGCCCGTCAGAATTCCTGGGCAGAGCGCGCCCGGGAAGTAACCCGGATCATGGAGTATCACCTGGCCATGAAATATCCGGATCGCGGGGCGCTTTCCCCGCAACCCCAGATCAGTCCATTTCGTGAGATGCGGGCAGTGCAGGGCGGAGAATACCATAAAAACACCATGATAACCAGTTCCCGGCTAGCCCGCAAGCGGAGCCGCCCCGCTCTGGCCGCAGGCCGCGAGGAATATGCCGGGCGCCGTATCAAATCCTGGCTGTCCTCACGCTACCAGGTGAATCCGGGCGATGCCTCTGAATGGGCTGTGCCAGCGGACACCAGGAACATGTTGAATACTGACTCTGCTCCAGCTGAACTGCGTTTTCAAAGGGCGGGAATATATATCAACTCCCGGGGCAGAACCAACCAAGAGGCGGACCCATGGCTGCTGGAGTAATGATCGGCTGCCCGGTACGCAACCGGGCCTGGATTCTGCCGCGCTATCTGGAGCACCTGGCCGGCCTGGATTATCCCCGGCATCTCCTGGAGTACTGCTTCATAATCAATGACTGCAGCGATCACAGCGCGGAGATATTGGACGAATTTGCCGCCCGACCGGGAATCCGGGCGCAGCTGATCCACGCGGATAACAAACCGGTTTCAGCTGCCGCACTGTCGTTCGGCGCATCCTCTTCGGCTGGCCGAAGTATTCCCGGCCACGCCCGGGGCAGATACAGCCTGAGCCGTTTGGCTGCTCTGCGGAATATATTATTGGAAGCCTTTATAGCCTCAGACTGCCAGTATCTCTTGTCAGTAGACAGCGATATCCTGGTCCCGCCTCAGACTCTGCGGGAGCTGCTGGCTGATAACTGCCAGGTGGTCTCAGCCCTGGTCTGCAACGGTCACCAATTGAGTGACCCGGACATCTATAACAATCTGCGGCGGGTAGGAGATCATTATGAATTTATCCGCTATTTCCCCCGGGATAGAATTTTCCCCGTGGACTGTACCGGGGCGGCCTATCTGATCCGCCGTGATGTGATCGAAGACTATGGAGTGAGATATTCTGCCGAAAAAGGCGGGGAAGACATCGGCTTCTGCGAGAGTGCAGTCCGGCAGGGTATCGGGCTTTACTGTGACGGTCGCTTGGAGTGTCAGCATATTATGGAGGAAAAAATCTAAAATATGAAGTCAAAATGAGGATGTAACAATCACATTTTGTAGCTGTATCTCATAGTATAAGCTAGAAATTTGAACAAGCAAATTTCAAAACAGCCGCAAGACGGCAGAGAAAAAGAGAAAAGGAGGGGAGAGTAATTGGCTCAGCTAAAATGTGAATTTCCTGAAGGTTGCAGACTAGATTTATTTGCGAAGGTTATCAAAGCCAAATTCATCGAAAAGCAAGCCAAGATCCTGGACACAGTCTTCTGTGTCCCCGATGAGCAGGTGGGTGGCAAGGTCAGTTGTGTGGAGGACATCAAGGTCAAGGTTATCCAGAAGTTTGAGGACCTGTTGTGTTTCGGTAAGGTCAAGATAGTGGTCGACTATGAAGTCATCCTCTTTGTCATCGTGGAGGGCGAGTACCAGATCATTACGGTAAGCGACCGCTTTGAAAAGACCATCGAACTCGACGAATTTGATCCACCGCTGACCAATGAGGAGTTCCGCAGCGAGATCGATCAATCGGAGATCATCCTCAAGAATTTTACCTTTGACTTTGAAATCAAGGGTAACTGCGAAGATGCTAGCAACCCCTGTCACCTGACCACTCCGATACACGGCACCTGTATCGGTCTCCGGGTATTTGTCGACATCATCGATAAGCTTGGCAAGATGCATGACGTTATCGTGTTTGGTGAACTGGATCCCGAAGTAGAATTCTAGAAAATGCGATTAGATCCTATAATGCTCGGCTAATGCCGGGCATTATTTTTCTATACATTTTCTATCCGGGAGGCGAAGAATTTGGCTGAAAGAATTGATCGAGGCCAAAAGAACAAGATGCGGGCACAGTTGGAGGAAATAGCGGCCTTTTATCGTGAGGCCGAAGAGAAGATGGGGCAATATGAGCGGGAAACGGAAGTTGGCGAGTACAAGAGGTATTGGCGCGAATTGATAGCCGATCACCACGGACGTCTGGAAAACCTCTCCCGCTATATGGTGATAAGATGCAATCGTTGAATCTAGCCTGGGAAGGGCAGGTGCTCTTATGAAGATAACCACTAGCAACGAGAACCGAGTAAAACGAGGGGGAGGTGTACCGGGTGAAGGAACTGGGGCTGGCCCTGGGGGGCGGCGGGTTGAAGGGACTGGCGCATATCGGGGTAATGCAGGTGTTGGAAGCCAACGCAATCCCGATAGCCATGATATCCGGTACCAGCGCGGGAAGCCTGGTGGCGGCCCTGTACGCCAGCGGCATGTCAGCCAGTCTGATGGAAGCAGTGGCGCTAAACCTCAAGCCGTCCGACTACCTGGATTACAATGTCGCCGGTCTATTAAAGGCTCTGGCGGGGTTTCTGGTACCTGGCTTAGAAGTAAAGCTGGATGGGATCATCAAGGGAGATAAACTCGAAGACATGGTTTACCGGCTGACCGGGGGGCAGAGCTTACGGGACGCGAGAATCCCACTTTCCATTGTTTCCTGTGACATCGATACCGGACGGGAAGTGATATTTACCAATTGCCGGTTAAATACCGACCAAGATACGGTAGTGATCAACGATGCGCTTTTATCAGAAGCAGTCCGGGCCAGCTGCTCCATACCAGCTACCTTTGTTCCCCTGGATTATCAGGGCATGCAAATGGTAGACGGCGGGGTGCGCAGTATCGTCCCGGTAAAGGCCCTGCAGCAAATGGGGGCGGAATACATCCTGGCCATCAATCTGGGCCAGGAAACCTACCAGGAGCCGGTGCAGGGTATACCGCAGATCATTAGCCGGACCCTGAACATCCTGACGTACGAGACCTCGTCCACCGACCAGGCCATCCTGGCGGATCTAGCCGTCTATCCGGGGGTGAACGGGGTTAAGTTGGATGATCTATCCAAGACCAAGGATATCATCCGCGCTGGACGACGGGCTATGCAGGATAAGATGCCCGAGCTGAAGGCAGGGCTGCGGGAACGGCGCAGCATTAGCAGGATTCCAAAAGCTGAAGTAATATAGCGGAAACACCTATTTCTTTGCAAGAGGATTAGTAACAGCCTGGGTAAAGCTTTCATATAATAAGCACAAATAGCACTTTAAACCCCATAAAGGGCTCTTGCAGGGAGGAGGTTAAAATGGCTACAGATAAGTTCGAGCATGCGACATTCTATTTAACTAAAGTTCAGGTGAATGAGATTAAAGAACTGGCAAAAAGGGATCAAATATCACGAAGCGCCCTGGTGAGGATGATAATTCGTGAATACCTGTCCAGACAAGGGGAAGATAGAGGGAAATAGGGGCTCATTATGAGGGAGAGAGACGGTTAAAGGACGTCGTCAGCGAACAGCTGCGGCGTCCTTTAAGTTTTCCATCCATCATGACCCCTATAGTAGCGGCAAAGATACTAACGATTCCAAATATCGTACTTAAGTTTAATGATGTATATAATAGAAATCAATAATGACCATAAAGGAGCGATGAATATGAACGAAGTACTACAATACCTGAAAGATTGCGGGGTTTTCTACCTGGCCACCATTGACGCTGACCAGCCGAGAGTTCGACCCTTTGGCGCAGTGGAGATATTTGAGGGCAAACTCTATATCATAACCAGTAATAAAAAGAAGGTATATGCCCAGATGCAGCAGAATCCCCGAATCGAGATCTGCGCCATGGCCCAGGACAATAGCTGGATCCGCATCGAAGCCTTAGCCGTCCGGGATGACAGAATAGAAGCCAGACAGCACATGCTGGATACATACCCCTCACTGAAGCAACTCTATTCAGCCGACGATGGCAATAGCGAAGTGCTCTGGCTGAAAGATGCCACTGCCACCATAGCATCCTTCACCGGAGAACCCCGAGTGATCAAATTCTGATCAGATATATCAGCGGCGTTCTTTGCTCGACCACATCACCCCCTCTCCCGGTATATAGGCACACCAGGAGTAAAGGGTTTCGCCGATGGCTAAGATGACGAATAGAATATTGATCTGATTTATTTTTTGACTACAGCGGCTTTCTTATGGAGGCCGTTTTTTTATTTTGGGAAAAAGCTTTTAGGTAATATGTAAAATATTTTAGAAAATTATAAATACAAGGTAGGATTTTGAAAAAGATTAAGAAATAGGTAATATGACACATAATTTAACAAACATTTCTGCAAAGCGTATCAGCAATACTGAAATTATATAAAACCATGACATCTAATTGTCATATATAAGTGTAAACAATAGCTACAGATGGAGGGCGCTATATGAATAAAGAATACATTGCGCACGTTCGCAAAAATAAGGATGGCAGTTGGGCAGAACCGCATATATTATCCGAACATTTGAGAGATACAGCAGCGCGGGCGGAAATGAGTTCAGCAAAGTTTAATTCAGGGGAATGGGGGAGGTTTGCCGGCTTAGCCCATGATACAGGTAAGGGACGAGTAAAGTGGCAAAATTATCTTAAATTGGCTAGCGGATACGATGAAGAAGCTCATCTTGAGGGGAAAAACGCTAAGATTCCTCATGCCATTCATGGAGCGGTATTAGCTGAAAAAATGTATGGCAAATGGATAGGGAGAATCTTGGCGTATTGTATTGCAGGTCATCATGCTGGACTTCCTGATTGGTCTAGTTCAGAGGGAGCCGGCCGGTCGTCACTCCAGTATCAAATAACACAATTTAAAGATATGGAAGAGATTGATCGCAATATTGAAGACCAAATATATTCACTAAAACCGCTGCTTCCCCCTTGGGAATTTGACAGAGGACTAGATATGTCGTTATGGATTCGATTGTTATTTTCAAGTCTAGTTGACGCGGATTTCCTTGATACAGAAGCATACATGGATAAAGGAAAAGCGGAATCTCGAATTGGTTATATGACGATGCTCCAATTACTTGATCGGTTCAATGTGTTTGCAGCAAAAATGGATCAGGATGCTGAAGACACAAAGGTCAATCAAATAAGAAGGGAAATTCGTTCAAAATGCTGCCAAATGGCCCATGAAGACCAGAGTATTTTTTATTTGTCTGTTCCGACTGGTGGGGGGAAGACATTGTCCTCACTGGCATTTGCGCTGGAACATGCCGTCAAGCATCATTTGGAAAGAATCATTTATGTTATACCATATACCAGCATCATTGAGCAGAATGCTGATGTATTCAGGTCAGTATTAGGGCGAGAGCAAGTTGTCGAACATCATTCCAGTCTGGATGATAGCGATTCTGACCCCAGATCCCGGTTGGCTGCTGAAAACTGGGATGCACCGATTGTTGTTACAACCTCAGTACAATTCTTCGAATCCTTGTTTGCTGCTAAGCCAAGCCGTTGCCGCAAACTACATAACATAGCTAAGTCTGTAATCATTCTGGACGAAGCTCAACTGGTACCAGTGAATTATTTAGCGCCTATCCTGGAAACCATGCAATTATTGACTGAGCATTATCAGGTTACCTTTGTTATTTCCACAGCTACCCAACCCGCGTTTGCAGAACAAAGTATAGGAGGCAAAACCTTTCCGGGCCTTAAAAACACACAAGAAATCGTGGGCAGCGCTAACGAGGTTAATGCTTTATATGAGTCCTTAAATCGATGTCAAGTCACTTTTCCTCAAGATTTCTCTGTTCGCTTAAGCTGGGAAGTAGTTGCTGATGAGTTGAAAGGATATGATCAGGTTCTTTGCATTGTATCTGATCGAAAAAGCTGCCGTGAACTGCATAGTCTGATGCCTGAAGGGACCTATCATTTATCTGCCTTGATGTGTGGCCAGCACCGCAGTGAAAAGATTGATGAAATAAAACAGAAGCTACAAGCAAATGAATCCGTGAGGGTCATCAGTACCCAACTTGTTGAAGCCGGAGTTGATTTTGATTTTCCAGTGGTTTACCGGGCACTTGCCGGATTGGATTCTATTGCTCAAGCAGCGGGGCGTTGTAACAGAGAAGGGAAGCTAGAGGCCGGACAAGTTGTTGTATTTATTCCTCCACGACCTGCCCCCATCGGCATCCTTCGCAAAGCGGCAGATACTGCAAGCAACATTATTTCAACTAATAGTGATCCATTGAATCACGAAGTTTTCAAAGAATATTTTGCAGAGTTATATTGGAAAGCCAATTCTTTAGATGAAAAGGATATTGTGGCTTTGCTATCACGTGAAATTCAAGATTGCAGTATCTATTTCAGAACAGCCGCAGAACGCTTCCATATCATCGATGATTCTCAACAGAAGTCTATTTTGATTCGTTATGGTGAAGGAGATAAGATAATAAACCAGTTGAAATCCTTTGGCCCAGATCGATGGTTATTAAGGAGGCTTCAGAGATATACGGTCAATGTTTATAAAGATCAGTTTTATCAATTGCTTGAAGCTGGTTTACTAGAAGAAGTGTATCCCAATATCTATGCTATTACTTCCAGCAATCAATATTCCAGAGATATCGGTCTTGTTGTTGATACGAACTTCGATCCGGAGTTCTTTATCATTTAGAAGGGAGTTGATAGGTTGCATGATTGGTGTTTAGAGGTATGGGGTGATTATGCGTGCTTTACCCGCCCGGAGATGAAAGTAGAGCGGGTAAGTTATGATGTTATGACCCCTTCAGCGGCGAGAGCGGTTTTCGAAGCAATACTATGGAAACCAGCCATCCGCTGGAACGTGACGAGAATCGAGGTATTAAACCCGATCAAATGGATATCTGTTCGCCGGAATGAAGTTGGAAAGACGGTGCCGGCCCCAACGGCAAAGCAGATGTCGGGAGCGTTGGGTGCCCCGATGGGCATCTTTATCGAGGATGAACGCCAACAGCGCGCCGGGCTTTTTTTGCGGGATGTAAGATATCGGATTCATGGTTATTTTGACTTCATACCACCGGGAAAAAGAAAAACCAACCACTCAGCTTTACCGGAATTTTGGGCCGATGAACTAGAACAGACAGAGGTTGCCCGAATGGACGAGACTGAAGCCAAATATGCAGCGATGTTTGAACGGCGCGCCCGGAAAGGCCAATGTTTTCACCGGCCCTATTTAGGCTGCCGGGAATTTGCCTGCGATTTTCGTTTGATCAATGCGAAAGAAGAACCGGCCAACACAATTAATGAAACCAGGGATTTGGGTTATATGCTCTACGATCTGAATTTCGAAGAAGATGTAACTAATCCAGCCGCCCTATTTTTCCGAGCCAAAATCGATAATGGAGTAATCAACACTGACCGGAGGGTGGTGGAGATTAGAGGATGATATTGCAAGCCCTGAAAGAGTATTACGAACGAAAAGCTAGTGACCCGGAAAGTGATATTGCCCCGGAGGGTTTTGAAAAAAAAGAACTTCAATTTCTAATTGTGATAAATGAACAAGGCGAATTCATCAATATTGAGGATACCCGTGAGAGAATGGGCAATAAATTGGTTGCAAAAACCTTTTTATTGCCAAGGTCAGTAGGGAGAGCTGGGAGTAAAGCCTATGAAACCACATTTTTACTGTGGGATCATATCGGCTATTTGCTTGGCTTACCAACTAGTGACAATAAGTCAGGCAAACAGCATGAAACATGGCTCAGATCATTAGAAGAACTTCCGCTTGATCTTATTGAGGATGCCGGAGTTAAAGCTATTCTGAATTTTTATCGAAAGGGAGAGATTTCGAGGGTTCTTGAGTCACCGATGATAGGGGAATGTCTAAGAATAACCCAATGCAATATGTCCTTTCGTCTAGTATCGGATTGCCCTGTACCTTGCAGACCCAATGTCCAAGCATTTGTCCGAAATAATTTCGCAAATAACCCAACAGCAGAAGATGCTGAAGACGAGGGGAAAACTGGTAAAGTAGGCGTTTGTTTGGTTACTGGAGAAACGGGTGTCATTGCTCGAACCCATGGACGAACCCCAATTGACAAAGATGCCAAAAGCTTAGTTGGATTTCAAAAGAATAGTGGATACGATTCTTATGGCAAAGAACAAGGCTACAATGCTCCGATCATACAATCCACTGAATTTGCTTATGTTACCGCATTAAATACGCTGCTTAAATCAAAGAATCAACGCTTGAAGATCGGGGATGCCTCAACCGTATTCTGGTCAAAAAAACCATCAACCTTTGAATCTGCTTTTGCCTTCTTTTTTAAAGAACCTGATAAGGAAGATCCTGATGCAGGAACACAGCGAGTGAAAGCATTGTTTGAGTCAGTAAACAGCGGAAGTTATGTTGAGGATGACGGGGATGATCTGTTTTATATCCTTGGACTTGCCCCTAATGCTGCGAGAATTGCCGTAAGGTTCTGGCAGGTAGGAACCATCTCTGAATTTGCATTTCGGATTAAACAGTATTTTGAGGATTTCGCTATAGTTAAACCCCCCAAGGAACCGGAGTACTATTCGATTTGGCGCATTTTAGTCAATATTGCCACCCAGGATAAGAGTGAAAATATCCCCCCCAATATTACCGGAGATTTTATGCGTTCCATTCTGAATGGGACTCCATATCCGGCAACATTACTCCAAGCTTGTCTGCGCAGGATACGTAGCGATACAGAGCAGAGGGTCAAGCCTGTCCGGGCTGCGCTCATAAAGGCCTATTTGAATCGCTATTACAGGTTTTATCCTAATTCAAATCATAAGGAGGTTGACAGAGAATTGGATATTAATCAACCATCGGTCGGGTATCAATTGGGCAGATTGTTTGCTGTCCTGGAGAAGATCCAGGAAGAAGCAAATCCTGGTATTAACGCGACGATCAAAGAGCGGTTTTATGGAGCAGCTTGCTCTACGCCAGTAACCGTATTCACAAACTTGTTGCGTTTAAAAAATCACCATCTAGCCAAGCTTGAAAGCAAGGGTAGAGTGGTGAATTTTGAACGGTTGTTAGGCGAAATCATGGGGAAGCTAACGGATTTCCCGGCTCACCTTGATATTCACGAACAAGGACGTTTTGCCATTGGTTATTATCATCAAAGGCAGGCATTTTTTACGACCAAAAATCAAGCTGAAACCAATGAGTAGATTATAAAAATTTGTTAGAGAGGTGGATTTAAATGAGTACAAGACTGGAGAACAGATATGATTTCATTCTATTATTTGATGTTAAGGATGGCAATCCCAACGGAGACCCTGATGCCGGCAATCTGCCACGAGTAGATGCGGAAACCGGTCATGGATTGGTAACGGACGTTTGCTTAAAGAGAAAAGTAAGAAATTATGTTGGGTTGGTAAAAGATGAACAGGCACCATACGCAATTTTTATAAAGGAAAAAGCTATACTGAATAACACCATTGAGCAAGCCTATCTTTGTTTGGAGATAAATTTGAAGGAACCGCCGACTGATCCCGCAGATGGGAAAAAGCGCAACAAAGAAGGACAAGGTCAGGGCAAAGAAATAGATCGGGCAAAACAATTCATGTGTCAGAACTTTTTCGATATCAGAACATTTGGCGCAGTATTATCAACTGGTGCCAATGCTGGCCAGGTTAGGGGACCGGTCCAGTTCACATTTGCCCGGTCAATAGATCCGATCGTGTCGCTTGAGCACAGCATAACCCGAATGGCGGTTACTACTGAAGCGGAAGCAGAAAAGCAGGGTGGTGATAATCGTACTATGGGGCGCAAATTTACAGTACCCTATGGTCTTTATTGCGCTCATGGTTTTATTTCGGCTCCTCTGGCTAATCAGACAGGGTTTTCCTCGGATGACTTGGACCTTCTTTGGGAGGCGCTTATCAATATGTTTGAACACGACCGTTCAGCTGCACGTGGTTTGATGGGTTCAAGAAAACTGATAGTCTTCGAGCATTCTTCCAAGATGGGGAATGCACCGGTGCAGAAATTGTTTGATGCGGTTTCCGTGGAAAAAATCGATAAGAGCCAACCCGCCAGAGATTTCCGGGATTATAAAGTATCGATAGCCCGGGACGAGATACCGCAAGGTGTGGTTGTACGTGAATTATTGTAAAAACTACACCGAAGAAGATCTCCTCCCCCTATCCGCCATCCAGCACTTCGCCTTCTGCGAACGGCAGTGGGGACTCATCCACCTGGAGCAGCAGTGGCAGGAGAACCAGAAGACAGCAGAGGGACGAGTCTTGCATGAAAAGGTGCATAATCCAGACTATGGCGGCTCACGGGATGGTATTTTTTATACTCGTTCTTTACCATTGAAATCCTTTCAACTGGGCTTGGTCGGGGTGGCCGACATGGTTGAGTTTCACCCCCTGGAGGCTGATGCTGACCAGAATGGTACTGCCTTGCCAGCACGAAAGGGTTTGTATTTGCCGGTGCCGATCGAATATAAGCGGGGGCGACCCAAAAAGGACGATCGGGACGCCGTGCAATTATGCGCCCAGGCCATGTCTTTGGAGGAGATGTTGGGGGTCACGATAGATAAGGGGTATCTTTTCTACGGTCAGACTAGGCATCGAGTCGAAGTGCTATTTGATCATAAACTACGATCTCGCGTGGCGGATCTGTCTATGAGAATGCATAAAGCTTACATGGAAGGCAAAACGCCGCAGGCTGGAAAAGGAGTAAAATGCAGCCTGTGCTCAATGGAAGACCTTTGTATGCCTCAGCTTACCCGCCAGCACAAGGCGGTTCAAGAATATATTGAGCAGCAGTTGAATGAAAACAACGAACATCCCTAGAGGGAGCATGTTATATGCGAAAGTTATTAAATGTCCTTTATGTAACCAGTCCCGATGCCTATTTAGGTCGTGATGGAGAAAATGTGGTAGTCCGCTTGGCGGAGGTGGAGTTGAAAAGAGTACCGGTTCATATTCTGGAAGGAATCGTTTGTTTCGGATATACCGGTGCTAGTCCAGCGCTTATGGCTCTTTGTGCCGAGAAGGGGGTGACTATATCTTTTCTTACTCCGAACGGCAAATTTTTAGCGCGGGTCGAGGGGCCTGTCTCCGGCAATGTGCTGTTGAGGCGTAAGCAATATCGAGTCGCCGATAATCAGCAATTATCAGCTGAAGTAGCTGCAACCTGTGTATTGGGTAAGATAGCAAACTGCCGGGCTGTTCTGCAGCGAGGTATTCGCGACCATGGTGAAAGAGTCGATTCAGGCAGAGTAAATGCAGTTGTTGAAAGGATGGCCAATCAATTAGGCCGGGTTCGAACCTGCAATGACCTGGATGTAGTCAGGGGAATCGAGGGGGAAGCCGCGCAGCAATACTTTTCGTGTTTCTCGGAACTTGTATTGGAAGACAAGGCGGCTTTTTCATTAACAGGGCGCAATCGGCGACCGCCACGTGATAATATGAATGCTTTATTATCGTTTATTTATACCCTGCTGGCTCATGAAGTGCGGTCAGCCCTTGAGACGGTTGGACTTGATCCGGCTGTCGGCTTCTTACACCGCGATCGACCCGGAAGGCCCAGTCTGGCACTGGACATTATGGAAGAATTGCGGCCAGTTTTGGCTGATCGGCTCGCGCTTTCTCTGATTAATCGAAAACAGATAAAGGCCAGTGGATTTTCGGTAAATGAAAGTGGCGGAGTAGTAATGGACAAAGAGACCAGAAATGAAGTGTTGACCGCCTGGCAGAAGCGTAAACGCGAAGAGATCATTCATCCCTTTCTCAATGAAAAGATTCAGATCGGGCTTGTACCCTATGTTCAAGCCTTGCTGCTAGCTCGATATTTAAGGGGTGACTTAGATGGTTATCCGGTTTTTCTTTGGAAATGATAAAGGTCAGGCAGAGACTCCAGCAAATTTAGTTATTAGATGGGGGGATTTGTGATGATGGTGCTGATAACCTACGATGTGAATACCAGTACGCCACAGGGGCAGAAGCGTTTACGCCAGGTAGCCAAACAATGCGTTAATCATGGTCAAAGGGTGCAGAAGTCAGTGTTTGAATGTTTGCTTGATCCTGCCCAGTTTACTATGTTAAAAAACACCTTGGAAAGCATTATGGATCCTTCGCTGGATAGTATCCGGTTTTATTTGTTGGGCAACAATTGGAAGCGGCGGGTTGAGCACGTTGGCTTGGAAGAATCATATGATCCGGAAGGAATCCTGATGATATGAAAAGTGGCGCGAACCCAGAGTGATCAATTCGCTGTAAAGCGACTGATGCTGCGTTCTTTCTCAAGTGAATAAGTATTTCATAGATCCATGTTCGCGGAATAGATATATGGGGTTTTTATAGCATTTTCATAGATGTAATGTGATCACATCCCGGCAGGGATAGTAAGGATCGCGGAAGCGAGTCCTACGAATACCGATATTATTGCGATTTGAGAATCGCAGTCGCACCCCGCGTGGGTGCGTGGATTGAAACATACTGGAGTGCAAGAGGACTAGCTAACAAACTACGTCGCACCCCGCGTGGGTGCGTGGATTGAAACAATATTGTGCTGAAGAAGATATCAGAATACATACGTCGCACCCCGCGTGGGTGCGTGGATTGAAACTTACCATACTGCGCACTACACCTTCCCCACGCAGTCGCACCCCGCGTGGGTGCGTGGATTGAAACACACTTTGGAAGCTCTATTGTAATCATGTAAAACGTCGCACCCCGCGTGGGTGCGTGGATTGAAACATTACCTCTTTCAGTAAAGCGTGGTATTCCTCACGTCGCACCCCGCGTGGGTGCGTGGATTGAAACACGGTGTCGTTTACCGGGTCGGCCAGTGAGTGGGTCGCACCCCGCGTGGGTGCGTGGATTGAAACGCAAATATGCATATCACCATCCCGCAACCCAAAGTCGCACCCCGCGTGGGTGCGTGGATTGAAACAACGCTTATATATCGGTCCAGCGGCTTGCCTGGGGTCGCACCCCGCGTGGGTGCGTGGATTGAAACCAGGTTGCAGGTGCGGTACACATCGACCATCTCGTCGCACCCCGCGTGGGTGCGTGGATTGAAACTCACCTTCTCTCTTGTGATACCAGACAGTAACCAGTCGCACCCCGCGTGGGTGCGTGGATTGAAACTAAGGTAAACAGTAGTTTAGAAATATTGATATTGTCGCACCCCGCGTGGGTGCGTGGATTGAAACATGTTCGACCAAGAAACGGCTAAGAGGGCAGGGGCGTCGCACCCCGCGTGGGTGCGTGGATTGAAACGGCATCGGATATACCGAGTTCATCAACGATTTCTGTCGCACCCCGCGTGGGTGCGTGGATTGAAACACTTCAAGCAGATAAAGTGCGGATGCTCCATTGTCGTCGCACCCCGCGTGGGTGCGTGGATTGAAACAAGAATACGGTGTTACTATTTACTGTGGTCGACAGTCGCACCCCGCGTGGGTGCGTGGATTGAAACTACGAGATCATCGATTACCGGAGTTCCCGTAAGGCGTCGCACCCCGCGTGGGTGCGTGGATTGAAACTGGAGGAATACAACCGGCGGATGGCTGCCAAGAAGTCGCACCCCGCGTGGGTGCGTGGATTGAAACCTATTCTGTTACCCCGGGGGATGATGAATATGGTAGTCGCACCCCGCGTGGGTGCGTGGATTGAAACAATGGTTGTAAATAGTAGAGCTGCAGAGGGCACATGTCGCACCCCGCGTGGGTGCGTGGATTGAAACTATAGCTTCCGTTATCCCCTTTTCTTCTGTTAACGTCGCACCCCGCGTGGGTGCGTGGATTGAAACGTTTTTAACTTGCTGCCAGAATACTTTATCTTTGTCGCACCCCGCGTGGGTGCGTGGATTGAAACCCTGTTTTTATCATTGTATCATGCTCCCAACAATGTCGCACCCCGCGTGGGTGCGTGGATTGAAACATATACTCGGCCTTGCGGTTACGCACGGCATTGTGTCGCACCCCGCGTGGGTGCGTGGATTGAAACATTTCGTCCGTCCACGGTCTAAATCCTGTTGTTAGTCGCACCCCGCGTGGGTGCGTGGATTGAAACTCCCAATTCCAACCGAGCAATAGTAGAATTGGCCAGTCGCACCCCGCGTGGGTGCGTGGATTGAAACTAGCAAAAAAATGGTTAACGTTACGGCTGCCGGCGAGTCGCATTCTGCGTGGGTGTTTGGTCTAGCTTTCTTATATTGTTTCACGATTGCAGGATCTAAAACTCATCGGAGCGGATCGCCTCGGTATGCAGATTTCCATCCTGGCGGGATTGCAGTGTAATAACCTGTCCCATAATCTGAAAATCGGTACGGTAGAATTCTATTGATTCGGTGGTCTCAGTGAATTGGGTTTCGGGGCCGAAGTAGGCTTCTTTCCCGTACCAGGTGTCCCCTTGTGCGGTGCGCATTTTATAAGTACCGAGAGGAATCTTGGTTTGTACAGTTTCCCCCGCTCGGAGAAAGATAGTAACCATGGTTTGACCGGTATTGTTGTCCACTAGTTTGATATAATAATTGACGCCCGGGGCACCGGAGATCTTGAGCGGAGCTAGTGAATCTGCATTGCTAAAGGAAGCGATTTTACCGGTTGGTGGCAGGTTAACCGGGTTCAGGCTGCCTTGACTGACGCCAGCCGGAGTAATAGGGTCATTATGGGAGCGTGTATCCGGAGTGGGGGAAAGCCTAGCCAGGACTATAAAAGCGGTTATAAATATCATGGTCAAAATGACACCCGTATTGTTGGACCGCCTCATAGATTGCCTGGTTGAGTGCTGCGAAGATGACGGTTTTATTTTAGCGGGGATGACCCGTTCATCCGCCCGTTTTTGGGGTGGATTTTTCAATAAGAAATCATACTCACACCGGTTCAACTCATCACCCAGAACTAGGTAAGCCTCTTTGAGTTTTTGTATCCGACCGAAATTCTTGTTTGGCTCAGACTCCAACTGCTTCATCAGTACCTGGAACTGTGCCTCGATAGTGCTGAGATCCGCTGTATGTTCCACCCCGAGTATTTGGTAATAATCATCGTTATAATTCTTTGACATAGCGCCCCCCACAGCCATTTATAGGAATATAATAGCAGATAGCCTGAATAATGGGAATGGGCAAGGAGTAAGCTGCGCACTGGTTTGCCCAATCCTTTTTGCGTAATTGCTGCTTATGTGATATGTATGAAGAACGTAAAACCTTATGGCGGAGGATAATAATGATACGCTTGAGCAATCTGCCGGCCCGGACTCTGAAGGCTATCGGAACGGTGTTCAATGGTTTTGATGGGGCTTTGATAATTGATGAGAAGGGGCATATAGCAGTTATTACCGAAAACTATGCCGACGTGGCTGGGGTAGATCCGGAAGAGGTGACGGGGAAACATGTGCTGGAGATCTTCCCCAAGAGCAGGATGATCGAAGTGCTTACCACCGGCAAACCGATTTTTGCTGAACTGTGGGAAGCGGGCAGAGAGACAGTTTGGGTAACCCGGGTACCTATAGTGTCCGACGGCAGGATCATCGGGGCGGCGGCCGTCAGCGTGTTTCGTTATATGGATGAAGCGAAGCGCTTTGCCAAACAGTTGAAAAACATGGACAGTGAGCTGGAGTATTACAAATCGCAGGTGCGCAAGCTGTCCGGAGCCAGATATTCCTTCGATGCTATCGTGGGGACCAGCGCGGCTATTTCCATTGCCAAGACCAATGCCCAGCGTATGACCAGAAACCGGGCGCCGGTGCTGATCGTTGGGGAGACCGGGACCGGCAAGGAGCTGTTCGCTCACGCCATTCATCAGGCCAGTTCCCGTCGCGACCGTCCGTTTATACGGGTCAACTGTGCCAGCATACCAGATAACCTCAGTGAATCAGAGCTGTTCGGTTATGAAGAGGGAGCTTTTACCGGGGCCCGCAAGGGCGGAAGGGCTGGTAAGTTTGAACTGGCTCACGGCGGAACCATCTTCCTGGACGAGATTAATGAACTGCCGGGAAATATTCAGGCCAAACTGTTGCGGGTCCTGCAGGAGGGAGAGATTGACCGCATTGGTGGGACTGACGTCAGTCTGATAGATGTCCGCGTTATCAGCGCTACCAGTGCTCATCTTAACGAATTGGTCGAGCAGAAACTCTTCAGACAGGATCTGTTTTATCGGATAAATGCTTTCATACTGGTAATACCTCCGCTGCGGGAGCGCCTGGAGGATATCCCGTTGCTGTGCGAGCACTTTATCGATAACTGCAACTACGAGCTGGGCACCGCGGTGGCTGGAATCGACCGCAAGGTGCTGCAGGCCTTTGCCCGTTATGATTGGCCAGGCAATGTACGGGAACTAAGAAATGTGATCCAGCGGGCTTGCTTGAATGCCGGTTCGGACATAATTAAGACCAGCCATCTGCCATTTGAATCCATCGGGCGCAAGGGGACTTCTGCAAGTACTGATGGAGGGAGCCTTGAGGAGTACCTGGCTGGAGTTGAACGGGAATATATTGTGGGAATACTGCAATCAGTGCGCTGGAATCGCAACCGGGCAGCGGAGATCCTGGGGATACACCGCACTTCTCTTTATGCCAAAATGAAAAAGTACGGACTCCTGGAACAATAAATTAGTTAAGCCCCGAAAGGGGGCGGTGGTATTGATTGCCGCGTCGCTAACGCTCCTCGCAAAGACAAGTTGGGGCACCGGGGCGAATATTGTGTCATTGCGAGCGCAGCGCGGCAATCTTACCCCGTTTTCGCAGCAATGGCAGGAATGCAGCATAGTGTATTCAAAATGTTGAGATAACGCAACATAAACTAATATATAATATTCAGGCAAATAATTCCTCTTGCTGATTGGCTAGAGGAATTATTGTTTTCTAGGGCTTATACCCCAACCAACACCTATATAACCGGCAAAACGAAATGGAAAACATCTGCGGAATATTCATGCAATTTTGTTCTGCTCGGGCTGATTGAGCGAAGGGATTGTATGACTGATGTTGCGTTATCACAACATGCCGAAAATGTTGTATGCCGTAATTTTGGGGATACCAGCGCTGGCATGGATCTTGCTTAATAAAAGGCCATGAGGGACCTGTCCAATAGCTATAGAAAGGAAGGAGAAAAAGGTTATGAGCACTTTTATGGATGAGTACAGATCAAAATTGATCAGCGCTGAGCAGGCAGCCCGACTGGTTAAGTCGGGAATGGTTATCGAATATGGACAGTTTGCCACCAAGCCGGTAGATTTTGACCGGGCGCTGGGGGCCAGAGCGGGCGAAGAAAACCTGACTGATGTGACGATACGAGCGACCGGCACCGTATTGCCTGTGCCAGAAGTGGTGAAAAATGACCCCCAGCACAAATCATTTACCTATGGCAGCTGGTATTGCACGGCAGTTGATCGTAAGATGGGAGATTTCGGGCTGTGTATCCACTACCCCTTCAACTATCACGAAGCTAATAATGTGGGGACGCTTTCTTCTTTCCAACATCGCTGGTGTGACATCTGGGTAGCGCAGACTACTCCGATGGATCGGGGCGGTTGTTTTAACTTCGGTTTGGGGAACTCTCACAGTTATGCCCTGGGCAGCACTGCGAAGTATCGCATTGTAGAGGTTAATACCAATATGCCGCGCTGCCTGGGCGGATTCGAGGAAGGTATTCCTTTAGATGAAGTCGATTATATTATCGAAGGATCCAATAGCCCGATTTTTGCTACTCCGCCATCTCCGGCTCCCAACAAGGCGGAACAGAAGATCGCCGAATATATAGTTGAGGAGATCAGGGATGGTTCCTGCATCCAGTTGGGAATAGGAGCGTTGCCGAATACCATCGGCATGATGCTGGCAGAATCGGATCTTAAGGATCTGGGTGTGCAGAGTGAGATGTTCTGTGATGCTTTCGTAGCCATGTATGAAGCGGGGAAGATAACTAATGCCAAGAAGGCCACCGACCGTTTCAAATCTACTTATACCTTCTGCCTGGGCCAGCAGTCGACCTATGATTTTATCCACGACAATTCACGGCTGGCCTCCTGCCCGGTGCAATACACCAACGATCCAGCCCGAGTGCGGCTCAATGACCGCATGGTATCGATCAATAATATTCTGGAGATAGATCTGCTTTCACAGGTTTGTTCAGAATCCAAGGGCCTGCGCCAGATTTCCGGTACCGGGGGACAGCTGGACTTCGTTATTGGCGCCTTCGAATCAAATGAGGGGATGAGCTTCCTGGCTTTTTCATCAACCTTCAAAGATAAGGAGGGTAATCTGCATTCCCGTATCCGGCCGATGCTAACGCCGGGCGGAGTAGTAACCGTTCCCCGTACCATGGTAAACTGGGTAGTTACCGAATACGGCAAGGTCAATTTGAAGGCCTTATCCATCTGGGAGCGGGCTGAAGCCCTTATCAACATTGCTCATCCGGATTTCAGGGATCAGTTGATAAAGGACGCCGAGCAGATGAAGCTCTGGCGCCCTACCAACAAAATTGCCTGTTCCGCATGATAGGTTCCTCTAGGAATCTCCCAAAATTTTGCCTCCCCAAAGGATGGGGAGGCCTTTTCTTTTTATGGTCAATTGGCGGCAGCCGTCTATCCCAGGCGGATGCTCAGATCACTCAGTGGATAAGCCTTGCATGAGTGTACATAACCATATTTTTTGTCACTTGCTCGCAGCAGTACGCCGGCTGGTTGGTAGACTTCACCGGAGAGCAGTTGTACACGGCACTGGCTGCATTCACCCGAGCGGCAGAGCACCGGCACCACGATACCGGAGTTTTCCAGGGCGGTGAGTAAGGTTTCTCCGGCCTGGGCGGTAATGATCCCCCGACCGTTGATGTCGATATTAAACTGGGTATCTCCGGGGATATCCGTAGGCCAGCCAGCTTCCTGGGTGATGTCAGCCGCGCCTATAAAGAGTTCATGGCGGATTCTACGTTCGGGGACCCCCAGTCGCCAGAGATGCGGCAGCAGAGCATCATACATGGCCTGCGGCCCGCATACCATGATCGAATCAACTATTTCCCCGGCCAGTATTTCCTGGAGCATATCGATGTTTATGGTGCCGACCCGGCCGTGGTAATGTTTTTCCGCTTGTTCTACCACTGGATAGTAGTGGAAATTATAATGCCGCAATGAACGCTCCCACAGTTCGGAATGGAAAATGATGTCGTTGGAAAAACGGTTCCCATAAACTAGATGGATGGTGCGGTCGAGCCCCGCATCAGTGATTTCGCGGATCATGCTCATGAAGGGGGTTATGCCGCTCCCGCCGGCCAACAGCAGCTGATTCTTGCCGTGGAACAGGGGATTATAATAGAAGTTGCCAGCCGGACCGCTGCTCTCTAATTCATAACCGGACAGAATGTTGTCCAGCAGATAGTTGGAAACCAGCCCGTCCTGCACCCTGCGTACCGTTATATCGTAATAGGCCGTCTGGCAGGGAGAGGATGATATGGTATAGGGACGGCTGGTTCTTATACCGTCTATGTTAAGAAACAGGTTGATATACTGGCCCGCCTGGAAAGGTGGCAGATAACCGTCCTGGGCAACCAGGCGGAAGGTGTCGGTAGTAGTGCTCTTGGTGATTATCTCTGATACCCGGAGTTTTAGACGGCGGGGATGAAGGCGTTCGACCAGACGGGTGGTCTTGCCGCGTTCCATCGAGTAATCGATGCCATATTTACGGCAAGCTTCGATATCGCGAAGGTTCTCCTGGTAGCCAGGCAAGTTCATTCTGAAATCATTCATTATTCCACCCTCCCCAACTCGCGAATTACTGCTCGGGCGGCCTGGACCCCGGAATTAAGTGTAGGCTGGAAGCCGCCGCTGCCTGCCCAGGCGCCGGCCAGGTACAAACCCTGCACCGGTGATCGGGGTGACGAAAAGAGGGATGATTCTTTGGCATACTGATCGAAGCCGTAGATAGCTCCGCCCGGATGGCCCAGATAGCGCATATGGGTTATGGGAGTGGCTATCTCGATTTCTTCTATATGTTCCCGGAACCCGGGATAAAGTGCATCCACCCGGCTCAATAAAATCTCAGCATACTCGAACTTGGTCTGATAATACTGCTGCGGCGGAACGGATTCCCAGGGCTCGGAATACTTCAGATCAACGATGACCACCTGTGCGCAGCCCGGAGGAGAAAAGGAGGGGTCGACCAGGTCATAACAGGTAACCAGCAGCATGTCGTCAGAGGTATCCAGCTGACGAAAACGGGCATAGGCGTAATCCATATCGGTACTCGTGCAGATGAAGTTGGTGGCTTCACTGATACCCAGCTCTGATGCTTCGCAGTCCAGACCAACGTAGATAGTGAATGAGGAGGGGCCTACAGTGCTGCCGCGCAGTTCATTCATTTTATCGGGTTTAAGGGCAGCAGGTTCCATAAACTCGAGATAGGTATCCAGGCTGGAAGCGTTCGAGACTACGGCCCGGGTTCTAATAAGCACATCATCCGAGGTGTAAACGCCAGTCACCCGGCCATCCTTGACCTCCAGTCCTCGGGCGGCGCAGTTGAAATGTACAGAGCCCCCGTTTTGCAGGATCTGGTCCAGCAGGGCAGCGGACATGGCCTGTGAGCCGCCCAGCAGATGAAAAGGCTTAAATTCCAGATAGGAGAACATGAGGACTGCCATGTCGGTAAAGCTTAAGCGACTGGGGGGCAGTCCCATGTAGCACCAGTAAATTGAAACGGCCATCTTAAGCAGCGGATTATGCAGGTACTCTTCCAATACATCTGAGGTGTTCTTCAGAGCATATTTAAAGTACAACGGATATTTTTCGGGAGTTATTTCGGGGTCTTTCATATAGAAAGCCCTCATCAATTCATAGAAGAAAGCGTAAATCAGATCAAAGTAGGCGGCGATTCCTTCCTTCTCCTCGGGGAAACGGTTTTGCAGCGCATCGATACAGCCTTCCCGGTCTGCTGGCAGAGTGAGCAGCAGTTGGCCGGGCAGGATCACCCGGTAAAGATTTTTCATCGCTACCCATTTAAGATCCTGGGCTACTTTCAGATCATCCAAGACCTTGTATAAAGGGCCTGGCTTATCAGGGGTTCCCAGGCCGCTTAGTTGGTGAAGAGCTACCTCGAATTCGAAGCGGCCCCGGCAAAAGCTGGTGGCGCAGCCGCCTGGTATGTTGTGCTTTTCCAGCACCATTACCCGGAGACCCGCTTGGGCAAGTGTAGCAGCAGCAGTTAGTCCGCCATTGCCAGCACCAATGACTACTACATCATAATCAGTCATGAAAAGCCTCCTTATCGGCATATTCCCAATCTGATAACAAGCTGTAGTGGGTATCTATTAGTTTCTACCCCGCGCTGCTTTTTTCCTGTTTGGGGAAAATAATAATTATTCTTCCTCAGGTGACCGGTTTTTTGTTCAGTAAATACGTGATTCTATGAAATGCCATTTTTGCAGAAACCGGGGAAGATTGCCGCGCTGCGCTCGCAATGACACAATAAAGAATTGCCGCCCCGGTGCCCCAACTTGCCATTGCTGCGAAACTCGCGTTCTTGTCGTTGCGAGGAGCGACGCGACGCGGCAATCTTCCCCGGCGTAAATAGTAACAATCGCTGTTCGTTCATCGTGGTGGGTTATTAATAATAACTTGACAAGATAATAAGCACATAATAAAATTAGTGCACTAGGACACTAGTGCACTATGGGAAGGACATAGGAGGTGATGCCATGGATTTCGATCTGGCCCGGCCAATATACCAGCAGATAATAGATGAATATAAAAAAAAGTTGATCCGGGGCGAGCTGCGCCAGGGAGATAAGATCCTGTCTCAGCGCGAGTATGCAGAGAAGGCGAGGACCAATCCCAACACTGTTCAGCGAGCTTACCGGGAGATGGAGAACATGAAACTGGTGGAGACGGTGAGGGGGCAGGGTACCTTTGTATGCATAGCGCCTGAACAGTTAGAGTTAATTCGCAACGAGATGGCCGGTTCCGTTATTGAATTATGTGTAAGCGAGATGAAAGCACTGGGTTTTACTGAACAGGAGATCCGGGTACGCTTGGAGCAGGTGCTGGTTAATGCAAAGGAGGTTATAACAGATGATCGAGTTTAAGGGGGTATCCAAGAATTTTGGCCGGACCAGGGCCCTGGATGCCGTGGATATTACTTTTGCCACCGGCAAGATAACCGGGCTTTTTGGCCCGAACGGCGCGGGGAAGTCTACCAGTTTGAAACTGATCACCGGCCTGAACCGGCCGGATCGGGGAGAGGTATTGTTAGACGGACGTAATCCGATGGACAGCAAAGTCGATATAGCTTATCTGCCTGAAATAGACCATTTATATCCCTGGATGACTATCCGCCAGGCGGCATCCTTTGTCAGCGATTTTTATGGTGACTGGGATGGGGAGCGTTACAAGGACCTGTTGGGTTTCCTCGGTCTGGATGATGAAATGAAAATCGGCAAGATATCCAAGGGACAGCGGGCCAAGACCAAGCTTTTGTTGTGTACGACCAGACGTTCCCGGTACTTGCTGCTGGATGAGCCGCTTTCCGGTATAGATATCCTTACCCGGGAGCAGATCATACAGACTCTGATCCGGGATTTTAGGGAGGGCGAGCAGAGCATCATCATTTCTACCCATGAGATCTCTGAGATAGAAGGATTAGTCGATGAGGTGGTATTCCTGGATCGGGGAAGGGTACGCCTGCAGGGCGACGCCGAACAATTGAGGGAAGAAAGGGGCATGTCCCTGGTGGAAATCATGAAGGAGGCGTTTAGAGATGCAAACTAGTTCCTGGCGGCGATTCTCGGCTCTATACAGCAAGGAACTCCGCGAGCTGCGACCTGAGATAGTTATAGTAGTAGCAGCAGCGGTTTTGATTTGTGTGACCATGTTTGTTAAATCAGGGACTAGCGAGCGTGACCTGCTGGTCTTACCAATAGTCTTGTTGATGGGATTGGCTGGTTTTCTGCCCTTTGTTGCTACTTTTAAACTTCTGGGCAGGGAATGGAGCAGCAATACGATTTACCTTATCATGTCGCTGCCGGCCAGTGGGGAATTAATCCTCGGAGCTAAACTTGCTGCGTTGATTAGTCAGTACCTGCTAGGAACGCTGGTAGTAATCGCTTCAGCCGTTGTCTGGTTGTACCCCCACTTGCCGGAATTAGTAAGGTCACTGAACTCTATGACTGGAATAGATATGCAACTGGCTCAATTTATACCGGGAATCGCAATAGCTTATCTCCTGAGTTTAACCTGGTTGTTTTATCTCATTTCCGCGAGTTTTTTAAGCCAACTTATCAGCAAGCTTTTTACCCGGTTCAATGGAGCGATCACCCTGATAGCCTTTGTTATTATACTAATGCTAGGTAGTTGGTTGATGGAGATATCCAGATCATTTATCAATACTTCGTCTTCAATCAATATTGTTGGGACCGATGTTGTCTCGGGCTTGCAACAAGCTATTCTGTTTATGGGGATTAACAGTGCTATATATTTTATTGCTGCCGGGTTGATAATGATGATCAGCATCCTGGTTTATAACTATAGAATAGAGTTATAATTCTGGCTAAGCCTTGATCCTGATCTGTTCAATAAATTCATGGATAGCCTGGTTCACGTGACCAGGCTTTTCTAACATGGCGAAATGTCCGGCATCGGGGATTATCATTAGGCGGGCATCTGCTGCTCTTTCCTGGACCCAGCGAGAATTCTTCGGCGGAGTCAAGCGGTCTTGGTCACCTACTATCAGCAGCATGGGAAGAGCCAGGGCGGCCAGGTCACCTGTCATATCGAATTCATTACAGGCGGTAAAGTCCTGGAAAAGAGGATCGGCAGATACCTCTGCATACAGTCTCAGTTCTTCTTCTAACAGAGACGGTTCAGCCGAGGGCGCAAAACCCAGTGCGAAAAAGGCAGGGTCAACGATACCGGCGGCCAGGCTGTCCAAAAAGGCTGGCAGGACTCGCATGCGGGCACCGCCGCCGATCAGGATCAGTCCATCAATTGCCTGAGGGCTCAAGGAGGCAGCCTGCATGGCGATAGCCGCTCCCAGGGAATGTCCCACCAGGATCAGGGGATGGGGTGGAGCCAGCTGGCGGATAAATTCGGCTATAATTTCGGCCAGCTCGGTGACACGGTTCAAGGCCGGACCAGTAGAGAGACCGTGCCCCGGCAGATTCAGAGCTATACCCTGGATTTCCGGAGGCAGATCGTTCATCTGTTTGCGCCAGCTCTCTATACTGGCCCCGCTGCCGTGGATGAACAGCAAAGTAACGGCTGGGCTGGGGGGGCCGGAAGTCTGATAATAAAGGGCATGATGTTCCAGAGTACATACGGGCATTTTGGTTCTCCTTTCCAGACAAAACCATCCAGGTGAAAAGAAACAGCCAAACTGGGGATAAGAAACCAGGTAAGATTGTCAAAAAGATTACTCGTCATTCAAGCTTTGGATTGCCGCGCTGCGCTCGCAATTATCACGGGTATTTAACCCACCACGATGAACGAAAAGCATTTAGATCTTTTTTATTTATGCAACAATACCGGGGAAGATTGCCGCGTCGCTAACGCTCCTCGCAATGACAAGTTGGGGCACAGGGGCGGAAATCCAATATTGTGTCATTGCGAGCGCAGCGTGGCAATCTTTAACGCTAATTATGTCCTTGCTTATCAGTACTTTATCGAAACCCTGCCATGTTCTCTTGTTTATTTATAATACATTTGTAGCATAGGTTCAAACAGGAGATACTTCAATCACCAAAACTATAATTGGAAAATATTGCCTCGTCTGTTTTAAACGCAGGGATTACGGAAACAATCTCTGGTAGAGAGGGGGCATATCATTTGAAGCGTTTACTATTTTCATTTTTAATAATTACCCTGTTGGTTTTTGGTGGGTCTTATCTGTTGAGCCTTAAGGATCAACCGCTGGCTGATGACGTTCTCCGCCTGCATGTTATCGCCAACAGTGACGATCCCCAGGACCAGGCGGTCAAGTTAGAGGTAAAAGATCATATCGTGGATATGATGCGCCGTGATTTCAGTGAAGTGAACAGTGCCGGAGAGGCCAGGAGATTGGCCTTGCAGGAGCGGGCAGATATCCAGGCTGAAGCAGAGTCGGTATTAGCCTCTCGTGGATACCATTATCCGGTCCAGGTGTACATCGGGGAATTCGAGTTTCCTGCCAAGAGTTACGGAAACGTCGTGCTGCCCCAGGGTGAATACCAGGCGGTCAGGGTAATCCTGGGCGAAGGGCAGGGAAAGAATTGGTGGTGTGTATTGTTTCCGCCCTTATGCATGGTCTCGTCCTCTGATAAGGGTCTGGCCCTGTCCAGTCCCCAGGAAGCCGAGGTCACGCTGAAGTGTCTTGAACTGCTTCCCCGGGGTATGCAGGTAAAAATTAACCGGTAATAGGCTCTCGGAACGCCAGTCTCCAGCCTGGTTATCAGGCTGGAGACTGGCCTTCCCGCGGGTTAAAGTTGCGGAGGGTTCCCGGAAAGATTGCTATACCAGGTTAATTCATTTGCTTGCTGTGATACTGGTGCTATAATAAGGAAAACTATGGAGACACTATATGGACAGGGAAATCATTGTCGAAGCTCCGGCCAAAGTAAACCTTACCCTGGACATTCTGGGTAAAAGGCCGGACGGCTATCACGAACTCGAAACGGTCATGCATCAGATTACACTGACCGACCGGGTTCATTTGTTTTCTAATCAGCATGGCATCATTTTGGATACCAACAGTTCCGATATTCCTCGTGACCAAAACAACCTGGCCTATCGAGCCGCAGAATTGGCCATGGGAAAATATGGCAGAGGAGAAGGAATCAGCATATTTATAGAGAAGAATATACCTGTGGGAGCTGGTCTGGCAGGGGGCAGTACCGATGCAGCAGCTGTACTGCTTGGCTTGGATCATCTTATGGACTGGCATTTGAGCAGGGAGTCTCTCCTGGAGATGGGGGCGGCGCTGGGCTCAGACGTACCTTTTTGTATGTTAGGCATGCCTCTGCAGAAGAAAGCGGACAACTGCTTTGCGGTGGCTGGCGCTACTGCTCTGGCCCAAGGCCGCGGGGAGATCATGTCGCCGTTGCCGAAGCAGATCATCCGCCATATAGTACTGGTCAAGCCGCCTTTTCAGATGTCTACTGCTGAAGTATACCGGGCCTTCAGGCTGGAAGGGGTGCTGGAGCATCCCGATACCGGAGTTTTTCTTGAGACCTGGGCGGGCGGAGATAACAGTGATATCGCCCGGCGCATGGTCAATGTACTCGAGACGGTGAGTGTAGCACAGAAACCTGAGATCGGCCAACTGAAACAAAGGCTGGTGCAATTAGGGGCTGTACAAGCCCTGATGTCTGGCAGCGGTCCCAGTGTTTTTGGTATTTTTGAGACAGAAGATAGCGCCCAGGCTGCCGTCTCAGCACTGAAAAAGGATTACCGGGAGGTTTTCCTGGTTTCATCTTATTAAAAGAGGTGATTGTAATGGATTCAAAACGATTATTACCGGTGAACTTAGATTCTTACAAACCACTGCGCGAATTAGTTTTAGAGGCAATCCGTGATGCCATTATCAACGGAACTCTGAAGCCGCGGGAACGCTTGATGGAGATTCAAATGGCTGAAGAGCTGGGCGTATCCCGTACCCCGATCCGAGAAGCTCTGCGCAAACTGGAGTTGGAGGGCTTTATCGTTATGATTCCGCGTAAAGGGGCCTTTGTGGCGGATATGACCTTCAAGGACATCGCGGATATTTTTGAGATCCGGGCTGCCCTGGAGGGATTGGCTGCCGCTTTGGCTGCCGAACGCATCACTGACGAGGAACTTGAGAAAATGGAACGGCATCTGGTGGAAAAGGCCGATGCCATAGCTCACGGTGATATGGAGCGCCTGGTGGAGGTGGACACTGATTTTCATGAGTCGATATATAAGGCCAGCCGTAATGATAGACTGCAGGGCATAATAAATAACTTGCGCGAACAGATCCAGAGATTTAGAGCCACCTCATTGGCCTATCCGGGTCGCATGAAACAATCGTTGGATGAGCACCGGGCTATAGTCGAGGCTATCCACGCCCGCGATGCTGCCCTGGCACGGCAGGTGACCCAGGAGCACATCGAAAACGCCGAACAAAGCATGATAGAATCAATAAAAAAAGATGGGTTTCAGCTGTCTAATTAGACAGCAGTCAGCAGTGGCCCAGGAGTCCCAGCCCTAGAGAGAGAAGGCCGGGACCTAATTACGAAGGCGGAGGTTGACCAATGCAGTATGATGCGGTTATTCTGGCCGGAGGGCAGAGCAGCGGTGAACTAAAAAAAATTGCTCCTTATGACAATGAAGCCCTGATAATAATCGGCAAATACCCGATGATCTACTATGTTTACAAGGCTTTGCGCAATTCAGAGCATATAAATCGAATAGTAATCTGCGGACCCGTAGAATCATTGAAGAGCATCTTCGTTAAGGAAGAAAATCTCTATCTGGCGGGGGGCGGCGAGAACGCTGTTGACAGCCTGGCCAATGGAGTGGAACTGCTCAAAGGCATGGGTATCAGCGAACGTCTGTTAATATTGCCTTCAGATATACCGTTTATTACCACGGAAGCTATAGATGATTTTATCAATCAAGCTGAAGCAGTCGGGGCCGATTTCGTATATCCGCTGACCAGCAAGGAGGTTAATGAGGCTAAGTATCCCGGTGTCAGGAGAACCTATGCCAAGTTAAAGGACGGGATATTTACTGGCGGTAACCTTTTTGTGATAACCAGTGCGGTTATTGATCAGGGTATGGATATGGCTAAAAAACTAGTGGAACGTAGGAAGAACCCGCTGTCGATGGCCCGGCTGTTTGGACCGCTGCTGGTCTGGAAATTTATTACCCGCAGTCTCTCCATCAGAGAAGTGGAAAAACGATTTTACGAAATAATCGGCATTAAAGCCCGGGCAATTATTTCTGCTTACGCCGAAGTGGGTGTGGATGTGGATAAGCCCAGCGATCTGGAACTGGCGAACCGTTACCTGGCAGATGTAAGATTATAAAAGCATAAAATAAAAACATATCGAACAATATCGGCAGGCTGACAGCCCCCGATATTTTTTTACTCAACTTTCTCAGTAGACGGGGTACGAATAGACGCAGAGGGTCCTCTCATTGCGAGCGCAGCGAAGCAATCTTTAAGCCCATGCGGCCAAGGCAGATATTTTTGAAGCAATTGTCGAAGTTATATAATATAGTAATAATAGTAGTAGAATAATCACTACGTTTATTTTTTTCGGAAAGTGGTGTTTTTTTAGCATGGATTGTACAGCCGTTATTCTGGCGGCCGGAAAAGGGGTGCGTATGCGCTCCGAGCTGCCCAAGGTCTTACATCGGGTGGCAGGGAAACCAGTTGTGCAATATATCGTAGAGGCAGTCAAAGGAGCCGGAGTCCAGTCTATAACCTTGGTGGTAGGACATGGCCGGGAAAAAGTCACCCACAGCCTGGCCGGTCAAGATCTTAATTTCGTGGTACAGGAAGAGCAACTGGGAACCGGGCATGCCCTGATGCAGGCGGCGGATCAGATTGATCCTGCTCACACGCTTTTGGTATTGGCGGGTGACACCCCTCTCTTACGCCAGGAGACCCTCACTCGGATAATCGATTTTCATACCTCCGAACAAGCATATGCTACCGTTCTTACCTGCGAATTCGAGCATCCTTATGGCTATGGTCGGGTAATCCGTGATATAGACGGCAGTTTTTCCCGGATAGTGGAAGAAAAGGACGCCAGTCCTGAAGAGCGGGCCGTTAAAGAGATCAATTCCGGCATATACTGTTTTCAGGCCGGGGCCGCCCTGGCTGCCCTGTCAAAAATAAAGGCCAGCAACGCGCAGGGTGAGTACTACCTTACCGATGTCCTGGAGATACTGAAAAAGGAAGGGAAAAAGGTGCTGCCTTTGATGCTGGAGGCGGAAGAAGATATTTACGGGGTTAATGATCGGGTTCAGCTGGCTTATGCGGAAAAAATCATGCGCCAGCGCAAAAACCGGGCATTGATGCAGAATGGAGTGACTCTGGTCGATCCGGATTCCATTTATATCGACGACGCGGTGGAGATCGGTCCGGACACCATTATTCTGCCCAACACTATGATCGAGGGAAAAACGGTCATTGGCTCGAATTGTGAGATTGGGCCTAATACCCGTATCAATGATTCGCAGCTGGGCAATGGCGTAACGGTAGAGAGTTCACGTGTCAAAGAGGCCATCGTGGGTGATAAATGCACTATCGGGCCATTCGCCTACCTCAGGCCAGAGGCCAACCTGGCAGCTGGGGTCAAGGTGGGCGATTTCGTGGAGATTAAGAAATCACAAATTGGCGAAGGAAGCAAGGTGCCGCACCTGGCCTATGTGGGTGATGCAATCGTCGGCAAAGAGGTCAATATCGGCGCCGGTACCATCACCTGTAATTATGATGGCAGGCAGAAATCACAGACCATTCTGGAGGATGGAGTATTCATAGGCAGTAATACTAATCTGGTGGCGCCGGTCACCATCGGACAGAATTCGATAACCGGAGCCGGATCCACCATCAGCCGTAATGTTCCGCCGGAGACCCTGGCGGTTGAAAGAGCGGAGCAAAAGCATCTAAAAAAGAGAAAATGAGAGTTATTTGCGGAAAAACGCTTTATATTGCCTAATACCAGAGTGCACATATAACATTGTTTTCCTGATCTATGACATAATAGAATCTCAGCAATATGTAAGTTCCAGATCGAAAGAAATAGAAATGCTTTATGCAGTTATAGACTTTTATATGATCTGCCCCCTGACTATTTATACTTTAGGAGGAATGGGATAAGATGAAGGCTTCCAGGTGGAGGATGAAGCTATTTACCGGCAATGCCAATCCCTGTTTAGCAGAGGAAATTGCGAAATATTTAGGGATGCCGGTGGGCGATGCCAAGGTAAGACGCTTTTCCGATGGGGAGATAGGTTGCGCTATCGACGAAAGTGTGCGTGGAGTGGATGTCTTTGTAGTTCAGCCGACCTGTGGACCAGTTAATGACAACCTTATGGAGCTTCTCATCATGATCGATGCCTTTCGCCGGGCGTCGGCATCTCGAATTAATGCGGTAGTGCCCTATTATGGCTATGCCCGCCAGGATCGTAAAAGCAAGGCCCGCGATCCTATTACCGCCAAACTGGTTTCCAATCTGATGGTGGAAGCAGGTGCCAACCGCGTAGTTGCGGTAGATCTCCATGCTACTCAGATACAGGGTTTCTTTGATATACCGGTCGATCATCTGCCGGGTGTACCAACCATTGCCGAATATTTTAAGAGCAAAGGGATCAACCAAAATGCAGTTGTACTCTCTCCTGACGTAGGGGGTGTGACCCGGGCGCGAGATCTGGCCGCCAAGCTGGGTACGCCGCTTGCTATAGTGGACAAGCGTCGTCCGGAACCCAACAAGTCAGAAGTGATGAATGTCATAGGTGATGTCGAGAATAAAGATGTTATCATCATTGACGATATCATAGATACCGCCGGGACCGTCTGCCAATCCGCCCGCGTAATGAAGGAGAAGGGCGCCCAAAAGATCTATTGCTGCTGCACCCACCCGGTATTTTCCGGACCGGCCATCAAGAACCTTTCCGAAGCTCCATTGGAAGAGATTGTAGTAACCAACACCATACCACTGGGTGAAAGCAAGAAGCAGGCCAATATGACAGTATTATCTATTGCACCCCTGATCGGCGAAGCCATCCTGCGCATCCACGAAGACCTCTCGGTTTCCAAACTGTTCGAGGGGTAAGGGGTTACGAATGGACGCAGATTTACGCAGATTTATTGGATTTGCGCAGACAGGAAATATGATTATTTGCAGGACAAGTATAATTAGCAAGAGCTAATATTGTACTTGAAGTCGTGAATATTCTGCGTTGATCAGTTAAGATCAGCGTTATCTGTGTTGAATTCTTTTGAGGTTCATGATGAAAGTAATAGTTGGTTTAGGGAATCCGGGGAAGAAGTACAGCGACACCCGGCATAATATCGGTTTCAGGGTTTTAGAGGAAGTAGCCCGGCGTCATGGGGTGCAAAAAGAGGAAAGCCGCTTTGACGCCTTGATCGCACATATCATGCTCGGCGGCCAGAAGGTTCTTCTGGTTAAGCCCCTTACCTACATGAATCTTTCCGGCAAGGCTGTCCAGCCGCTTCTGCATTGGTACAAAGCAGATCTTTCCGACCTGATAGTGGTATATGATGATATGGACCTTCCCGTGGGCAATCTTCGTCTGCGGGCTGATGGCGGCAGCGGCGGGCATAAGGGACTGACCTCGGTTATTGAACGCTTGGGCAGCCGGGAGTTCAACCGACTCCGGCTGGGCATCGGGCGACCCACAGATGAAGCCATAGATTGGGTTTTGGGAACTTTTGCAGCGGATGAGAAGGAATTGGTCAAGGAAATGGTCGCCGGAGCGGCCGACCGTCTGGAATATTGGGTAGAGCAGGGCATAGTCAGGGCTATGAACGAATATAATTAAGTGATGTAATAGGTGACACGGGCTGGGTCACGAGTGTTTATGGTATATTAACCAGCTCCTTTAGGGAAAATATTCAAAAAGTCTAAAGGAGCAGGGGCATGATGAAAATCTACCACATCTGTGAATGTTGTCAGCAGATATTCGATAACACCGAGGTGGATGGACCCGAAGGGGCGATTGGTCTGCAGGGCATCTGCGACGACTGCGCCAACGAACTCGGCCTGTATGACAACCATACCACGAGTACCCAGCATTTTTATAACTAAGAGAGAACGAATCGACGCAGATAACGCAGATTAATAATGATTTACGCAGGAAGGGAAAATGTCATTGCTGCGAAAGCTCGCGTCTTGTCTTTGCGAGGAGCGTTAGGGACGCGGCCATCTAAAACGGCATGACGCGGGGGAAGATTGCTTCGCTGCACTCGCAATGACAATTTGTTGCGTTTAGGGTCAGAAAGTTCTGTTCTATATCTGTGTTTATCTGTGTTGACGCAGGCATCAGGTATGCAAGCATATGCTGCACCTGGCCATTTGGGGCTTAGACCAAGTAACCGTTGTTGTTTTCATGGATTTCTCGGTGACCACTTTTGGGTCATCAAGGGTTCGTGTCGATTTGTGTTTAATTACTATCATATGTGGGGGCTGATTTTTCGGCGTCCACCTTTGCTTGTGGGGAGGAAGCTTAATTGGATCGAGATTTATTGGAGAAAATTGCTGCAACGGTCACTGGAAACCAGGATGTCCTGCTTACCGGTATGTCTGGTTTGGGCCGGGCGTTCTTTATTTCCGAGCTATTTGCATCCTTGCCCGGCAAGCTGATTTGTATGGTAGCCAGCGAAGAAAAGGCCTACGATCTGGTTCGTGAGCTGGACGGATTTCTAGATCGGGACCAGATACTGCTCTTTCCTGGTCGGGACCTGGTCTTTGTTAAGGAAAACTATTCATCGGCAGAGATCAACCGGGTGTTTACCCTGCAGGAATGCCTCGACCATCCGAATGCACGGAGTCTTATTATCACTACTCCGGCGGCGTTGAATTTTGCTATGATGTCTCCTCAGAACCTGCAGGCAGCTTCCATGACTCTGAGGACCGGTGATGAGCAGGATATTGAGCAGATCCTCAGACACTTGATCGGCAGCGGGTATACCAGGGCCGACACCGTGAGCCGACCGGGAGAGTTTGCCGTACGTGGTGGCATTTTAGATATCTATCCTCTGAATCAAAAGGAACCCTACCGGATCGATTTTTTTGGGGATCAGATCGAGAGTATCCGGCGCTTCGATGCAGACAGCCAGCGCTCGGGGAAGGCCTGTATCCAGTTCAGGGTTTTGCCGGCGGATGAATTGGCTCGGGAACCACTTGACTCTGATTTGTTGGATTATTTATCCCCGCGTGATGTGGTCTTTTTCGATGAACCAAGGGATTTCTACAGGCAGATGGAACAAAACTCCAAACGCTACCGTGAACTGCTGCGGGAAGCCGGTAAGGAAGGGAAGGCTTTGCGGGAACTTCCGCTTATCGACCGGGAGACGCTGCTGGCAGGTCTTGAAAAACAGGGGGTCATCTACCATTCGTTTTTCCCGGGCAATATACCTCAGGTCACGGTGACTCATATGGAGCATATCTCTCAGCAGGAAATGGAGACCTTTTACGGCAACTATGACCAGCTCTTTTCCCGTATCGGCGAGTGGCAGCAAAAAGGTTACGAGGTGGAAGTAGCTATCCGAAGCAAAGTAGCCCGCGACCGCTTGAAGAGCGACCTCAGCGATCATCATATCACTGGGGTGGAACTTACCAATCGCGTAATAGAGAAGGGTTTTATCAGCCAGACCCTGCAGAAGGTATTGGTATCAGAGAAAGACATCTGGGGCAAGAGTGGCATTAAGGCGGCTAAGCGCAAACGCAGCCAGGAACGGGTCATCCTGGAAGATCTAAAATTGGGTGACTATATTGTTCACGAAAGCTATGGAATCGGCATCTTTCGCGGGGTGACCCATGTGGAAACCGACAATGTAACCCGTGAATACATATTGCTGCAATACGCCGGCACCGACAAGCTGTACCTGCCGATCGAGAAGCTGGATCACCTGTACAAGTACACTACCTCAGAGGAAAAAACACCGCGGCTATCCAAGCTGGGCGGCAGTGAGTGGGAACGCACCAAGAAGAAGGTATCAGAATCCATTCAGGAAATGGCTGAGAAGCTGCTGGTGCTTTATGCTGGACGTCAGGCTCGGGAGGGCTACAAGTTCGCGCCTGATACCCCCTGGCAGCGTCAATTCGAACAGGATTTTCCCTTTGAAGAGACACCCGACCAATTAAAATCCATCAAGGATATCAAGCACGACATGGAATCCAGCCGGCCGATGGATCGCCTGGTTTGCGGAGATGTGGGCTATGGCAAAACTGAAGTGGCCATGCGGGCAGTTTTCAAGGCGATCATGGATGGCAAACAGGTAGCGATACTGGTGCCAACCACCGTGTTGGCCGAACAGCACTTCCAGACCTTCAACGAACGCTTTAAGCATTACCCGACCGGGATAGAGGTATTGAGCCGCTTTCGCACGGCTGCCGAGCAGAGACGAATTATCAGCGACCTGAAGAAGGGGGTGGTGGACATCGTTATCGGCACTCACCGCTTGCTTTCGGCTGATGTACAGTTCAAGGACCTGGGGCTGCTGGTAGTCGACGAAGAACACCGTTTCGGTGTGGCGCAGAAGGAAAAAATCAAGGCATTAAAGGAACTGGTAGATGTGGTAAGCCTGTCGGCCACTCCCATCCCACGCAGCCTGCATATGTCACTGACCGGGCTAAGGGACTTGTCAGTTATCGAGACTCCTCCGCCGGAGCGCTATCCCATTACTACCTATGTGCTGGAATACAACGAGGAGATTTTAGCTCAGGCGGTATATCATGAGATAGAACGCGGCGGGCAGATATTTTTCGTACATAACCGCATCGAGGATATCCATCGGGTAAAGGCGCGGCTGGAGGAACTGCTGCCCGGGGTAAAAATCGGCGTGGGACACGGCAAGATGGCTGAAGAAGAATTGTCGCGCACCATGCTGGACTTTATGAATAACCGCTTTCAGCTCTTTCTCTGTACCACCATCATAGAATCAGGTCTGGACATGCCGAATGTCAACACCATAATAGTGGATGAAGCTGACAAGATGGGATTGGCCCAGCTATATCAACTGCGGGGCCGGGTGGGACGGTCCAGTCGCGTAGCCTATGCCTACCTATGCTACCGGCCGGATAAGGTGATCACGGAAACCGCCCAGAAGAGGCTCAATGCTATCCGCGAGTTCAACGAGTTGGGGTCTGGTTTGAAGATCGCCCTGCGCGATCTGGAGATCCGCGGAGCCGGCAACATCTTGGGTTCTGAACAGCATGGGTTCATTCACGCCGTAGGCTTTGATCTCTACTGCCGCCTGCTGGAACAGGAGACCGCCCGATTAAAGGGAGAGGCTCCCCGAGAAGAGACTTCCACCCAGTTTGATATAGATGTAGATTACTATATACCGGATGCCTACATCCCTGATTCAGGGACTAAGATACGGGTTTACCGGCGTCTGCTGCTGGCGGCTGAGTTGGAGGAGATCGAAGAGATCCGGGCCGAGCTTTTAGATCGTTTCGGAGCCATGCCCGGACCGGTGGACAATTTCCTGAAGATATCGGCCTTACGGGTAAAGGCTCGCCATAAAGAGATCAAGGCGTTACGGCGCCGGGGCAAGGAAGTAGAGATCACCCTGGGGCGCAGCCTGCCGGTTGATTTCAATCAGAAAGCGGAAGGATTCCGCATCAAGAAGCTGGGGGCGACTAGCGTGGTCTTGTCGCTGGAAGGCTCGGCTTCTCTGGACGGGCTGGGGCAGATCCTGGAGTTGATTTAGAGCTGGCACGTTTCTTTTGTATGCCGGCGGCTAAGAGAAGCAGCGTAGGATATAGAAAATTGACCGGAAAGGTAAACAGCGGCGAATATTTATTTTCTAATATGTCGTAAAGCATATCTGAGGGAAACATATAGAGGGTAAACACGCCCAGAACCAATCCAAGGGGCAATATAAGCTTAATGTAGTCTTTAAGGCGAAAGATATCCTGAACGATAAAGTTCAAACCCTGGTACAGTATTATGATAGGCGTGATACCGGAGATCAACCATAGAAATAGAAAAATCAGCTCGAGGCGGCGAAATTCTCCGAAGCCAATCAAACGGTATATAAGGAACAAGGGGAAGCGGGTACTCTCGCTCAATTCGGGGCCCAGGATGGCCAGAGTCTCTGCGCTTAGAATGGCCAACAGCAGAGCACTGATCAGGTACCAGCCATATATCTGTTTGGTATGTTCCTTAATGGTGGCCACCAGCGGCAGGAATAGCCCGAGGACAACCACGATGGCAAAAGGCCAATCAGCTGAAAAGAAGGTGCCAGCGGCCAGGGGTTTCCAGGCTGATGCTAATGGTTTCAGATTACTGAAGTCGGCCAAAGGCAGGGCTATACCAATTCCCAGTATTAAGAATATAAGGCTTATCCAGACTGAAAGCTCGCCTAAACGGCCTATTATGTTAAGTCCCTGGTAGAGGCAGTATACACAGGTGAGTATGATGATAAAGCACAACACTTCGACGGCTATGGCAGGATTGATGAAGTTTAGCAGAATATAGAAATCGTAAAGCAGGCCGCAAGCAAATATAAATATCGACCATAAGAACAAGATATTCAGTATAGTACCGGGAACTTTACCTAAAACCAGCGTGCTGATCTGGGTGATGCGTTGCCCCGGGAACATTTCATGGAGGCTTATTACCGCATACAATACCCATATACCAATTACTGCGCCGGCCAGAATGGCGATCCAGGCGCTCTGAGCGGCCGTTATGCCTGGTACATAGACCAGTACACTGCCGATGAGCAATAAAAAGAGCAGCGCGGAAAATTGTTGGCTGGATATGGGCCTGTTTTCCATAGACGGTTTTCCCCTATACCTTTTATTTGATCTCGAAAAAGCCGGAAAAAGCCTGGTAAACTGGTTTGAACATCGCTAAAAACTTGTTGGGGTTAGGCAAAATGCTGGACTGAAGCGCGTAATCGACACCATAGGATAATCCAATCAAGAAGAGGCATGTTGCCACCAGTATCTCATAATAGGCCTTTTGTTTTAGCGATGGTATTAGCGCTAAGAAAATGAATAACAACACGAATAATATTAGGATATAGTAGAGCACAGAGGCCATCTGCCGTCCTCCTGTTATTTTTACTGAAAACGGAACGATTTGCTTTGGATACTCGATTGGGTAATAACGGTTTTTACCCTTATATCGCTTTCTACCGACGGGTAAATGGAGGGCCAATCAGGGTACAAGGCCTGCCATATTTCCGGTTCATACATATTGATCTTTCTCCCCCAGCCATTGATATCACTGCCCAGCATCTGCGACTTTTCTATGCAGGCCGAGATCTGACGCTCTATCTCGCGGTTGGCGCTCTCTTCCAACTTCGGCATCATATTATAACGCAGCAGGTCGCTGGTTCCGGTTTGCTCATAGAAACTCAGCGCAGCTTGTACCTGGATATTCATTTTAATATTGTCTCCATTTATTTGCGGTTTCACCCGGGTACTGAAACCAAGCACCTCAAAACCGATAATTTCCTTGGGATTCAGTGGTGATCTCATGGTAAAGTGCCCCCCTTTCCTGACCTTCGAATTCATCCAGTAATATCCCCGGCTTTCATATTCACTAAGGGACCCTACCATTCTATTTTTCTTGAAGACCGCCATTCCATTCAGGACCGGAGACATTTTTTTATCGTTGGCTGCCACTTTATCAGGGTTATCCGCCGTAGCACCTTCAGCAACACCACCCTGCTCCGCCAGGGTGACCTGGGGGACCACCGGTTCGATGCCGGGAGTGGCCAGGCGATATGTAAACTCCTCCAGCGTCACCGGCACATATATTCCCAGCACCCGTTGGTTTTGCTGCAGCATATCCATTAATCCGGTCCCCAGGTCCGATCCTTGCGGCAATTGCGACAGCAATACCTTTTCGGAAGTTGTTCCCCGGCAAATCAAAAGATCTGAATCAGGTCTCACATAGCGATTGCGGCTCATAAAATCGATACATAAGCCCAGATCTTTACGTGCCAGGTCTTCACTCAACAGAAAGGCGTTTATATGAGCCCATTCCGGCACCAGGGAGAGAGAGAGCATCAAACGCCGCCCGGCGCCTGATACACTATAGTCTACAGCACTAATAGTAATCGGTTTATTAGAAGCGCTGCCGATTTCACTGCTAGTTTGTGATTGGAGCAATTGTACCGTGACTGCCACTTGATTTTTCGGGGCCAGATCAACACCCAGGCAAGTGGCGATAACACTGTCATTAATTTCCCGCAGGTCATAACAGCCGGTAATACCCACCACAATAAAGAGCAATGTGATAAAGGCAAGAGTTTTTTTAGCCATCTTGAGCTCCTTTGATCAATCATTGGGCGCAACATGCGATATTAAGGCATTGAACGGTTCTTGCAGGGGCCAGCCATAGTAGAAGGCCAGACTGGCGTACAGACCAATCGCAAAGAGAGCAAAAAATACACTTAAATCTTTATACTGCCGCTTTTTGATCAGAGCAGGCGCCTCCATCAACAGAACCAGCAGATTAATGCCCAGGATAAGCCCTAGCATGCGTTTCAGTCCCTTCTTGCCTACTCCCGGAAAACGAATGATTTATCGCGAAGATAACTCCTTCTCAATTGATACTTGACGGTGATTTCCGGTTGCACGTCGGTAAATCTTTGCGGCCATTCGGGGCCGATCTGTTTCCACAATTCAGGGTCGGTTTGGCGGATCAATTTGCCCCAGCCAAAGATGTCGCTGTTCAGGGATTGGGCTTTGCTGATAGCAGCGTTGATCTCACTCGTGATTTCCTGGTCAGCTAATTTCTCCAGTTTCTTAAAGGTAGTGAGGGTGAAGAGATCGCCGCTGCTATTTTGTTCATAAAAGTTTCCTTCCGCGGAGATTTCTATTCTTATCACTATATTTTGCCCCTGGATCAATGGTTTAATCTTGGCCTGCGAACGGGACATCTCCAGGGTGACTTTTTTATCCGGCTGCCCCGGAAATGGCACGGTAAAGAGTCCCCCCTCGATCATTCTAGGGCTCAGGAACCGGTACCCCCGACTTTCCTTTTCAGTTAAAATACCTACCATTCTACGGTCTCGGAAAACTGCCATATGTTCCAATAACAGTTGATTACCTTGCGCCGCCTTTTTTACAGTAATAATAGGTATCACCGGCTCGATACCCGGCTCGGCGAATCGTTCTATGACCTGGATCAGAGTTATCGGGGTGTAGATGCCCAGCTGGGTTTCTTGAGTTTGCAGCAGATCAGTGATTGCGGTGGCGGTATAAGGAGTGGCAATCGGTTTTGTATTGAATATCTCCTCGACACTGGCCTTATGGGTAACCACTACTTGTATGTTTTTTCTGACAAAACGGTTACGGCTAACAAAATCCATGAATTGAGAAAGGTCAGATTGGGCCAGCCCTTCTCCCCACAGCATCAGGCTGGAATGGCTCCACAGCGGGTATTGGGAACTGGTCAGCGAGATTCGCCGGGCCGCTTCAGCCACCGTGGCACCGGTTGCCGATTGTGCAATGAATTGCGGACCGCCTCCGCCATTCTTCTCCGGCGAAGTCGGGATCGCTAATTGGGTGGTAAAGATGACTTGGTTATTTTTAAAGTCCGCCCCGAATCCCAGGGGAATGGAAGACTTGTTTATCTCAGTGGTGCCGCAGCCGGCTGCCGTTACTGCCAGCAGCAGCATCGCCATAATCAGACAATGCTTTTTCATTGCTTGCCTTCCTTTTCCGTTTCAGTCTTCTGGCGTATGATATTTTTCATATCGTCCATATAGGGACGATTTTTGTTGTTGAACCAGGGCCTTCTGATGATGATATCGCCCATATGGTGAAGATTGAAAGGTGCTATTGGTGCCAGATAGGGCATGCCAAAGGATGACAGACCCGCCATCCTCAAGGCCATTAGAATCAGACTGATAATTATACCCAGAAAACCTAGAATACCTGCGGCAAACAGGAAGCCAAAACGGGCGATGCGAATTATAATGCTGGCATTGTAGGATGGGTTAACAAAGGATGCTATACCGCAAAAAGCAATTATTACTACCATAGGGGTAGAGACCAGGCCCGCCCGGACCGCAGCATCCCCGATTATCAAAGCCCCTACGATACTCACGGCCGGGCCGACCGCCCGGGGCAATCTGAGCCCTGCCTCCCTCAGCAGTTCAAAAGTAGCATCCAGGAGTAGGGCTTCTACGAAGGCGGGAAAGGGAACTCCTTGTCGGGTCGCGGCAATGGTCAACAATAAGGGGGTAGGGATCATTTCATGGTGATAAGTGATAACGGCTACATATAACGACGGCAGCAAGAGCGCCAGCAAAAAGGCGGCGAAACGCAGCATCCGAAACAGAGAAGCTGGTATGAAATGAATGTAGTAGTCCTCGGGGGATATCATATATTCGGGAAAAGTGACCGGTACGACCAGGGCCATGGGGGTCCCATCCGCCATAATACATATCCGGCCTTCTAAAAGTGCGCCGCAGACCCGGTCCGGTTTCTCGGTATGCTCGGTCTGCGTGAATATAGTCCATTTGTTATCTGCTATTATTTCCGCCAGGTAGCCGGTATCCAGAATGGCGTCAATGTCGATGCCTTCCAGGCGTTTTTTCACCTCGGCCACCAAAGCAGGCGGAGCGATAGTATCTATATAGCATATCACCACATCGGTCTTGGATATACGTCCCAATACCATTGACTCGATCTTCAAGCTGGTCGATTTTAATCTCCTCCGGAGCAAGGCGGTATTGAAGCGCAAAGTCTCAGTAAAGCCTTCTTTAGGCCCGAATACCACGAGTTCGTTTTCCGGGCTCTGCACCGTTCGCCCCTGCCAGGAGCGAGTGCCGGCGAGCAGACCGCTGCTGTATCCGTCAATTAATACAACTGTATCACCCGAGCTTATATGGTGGCAGACCTCCTGCAAGGTCTCCAGGGTCTTTAATTCGGCCAGAGGCAGTACTTTCTCCTGAATAAAGCCCAGGATATCCGGATCTGGCATATTTCCGCCCTCGGGACGCATGTTCAGCTCCAGCAGCAGTGGCTTAAGTAAGTTGGACTCTATAGAGTTTTTATCGATGAGCCCATCGAAAAACAGCATCAGGCCACGGGTCGCCGGCTGGCCAAACGTGAATTCCTTTAATACAACATCGGAGCAGCCTTGCAATAGGATCTTGAGACTGTCTATGTTCTCCTGCAGGTGCGGGGAGAGCTGCTCTGCAACCACCTGGGCAGGAGTCTCAGCCTCGGTAGAATTCTTTTTACTGCTTATATAACGCATATCAAGCCCCCGCAATACATATGTTTACCGCCAAATGACTAGTATAGCTTTGACGGGAAGCCAGCGCTTTATACAGGAGGAGCTTCAGTATCGGGATTGGCGGTATCACTCCCTGCATCCAGCGGATAGGGTTTAAACAGGGTAATGACAAAGATTATGAAAGGAATGGCAATGAAAAAGAGACCATAGACCCAGGGAATCAGCGTACGACTCCATATAACGACCTCCAGATTGTTGCGGCATATGATAATCGAAAGATAACCAATGATAAGTGCGCTCGGTGCAGCGATAAATCGGTAATCCTTCAGCGCAAAAATCTGCTGGGTCACGTAACAGGCCATAAACCAGGGGATAGTGACCGCTCCGAAAATCCCCAGTATCCATATGGCCACAAGAACGATGTCCATGTTTTGGATGAAGGCACCGATCCGAGCCAATCTGATGGTAGCAAAGGTAGGGAAAGTCATGGTAAGTGCCGGGATGATACCGCGGGTGATAATAATAGTAATACTAGCCAGGGTGATCAGGGGTATAAAGAGGGCCAATACCCAGCGTTGTATGCTGCCCGCCTGTTGTTTTTTATCTAGGAAATAGGCCAGGGTCAGCACCGGCATCAGCTTGCTCAAAAACGAGATATTTATGGCTGTGGCCAGGCCGAGGGACCAGTAATTGATATAGCCGAGCGGCAGTAAGCGTTCGGGATGATAATTGCAGAACAAAGCAACCAGCAAAATGGCTACTGAAAACATATACCCAATGGGAACGCCTATTTCTACCACTCTGGCTAAATTGACCAGGCCTGTTTTGATGGCGGCAAAACTGACCAGCAGCAGGACTCCGATGAAAATACTGATAGGGGTAGCCGGCAGGACGATCATTTTCATGAACTCGATAAACAGGCGCAGGGTATAACTGCAGACTATTATGAAGACGGGGATGTAGATCATACCTATTATGCGTCCCATTGCTTTCCCCAAGTGTTCATCCAGCATCAGGGGAAAGGGCCGACTGCTCTTTGTGATAATGTACTGATACATCCCGATCAGCAGCAAACCAGGAATTATGGCGGTCAATATCCCTAACCACGAATTGGCATAAAGTACGTGGACTAGCGTATGCGGGGTTTCCAGAAAAGCGACTGGTGCAACCAGAATCATTAGCAGACAGAACAATTGATAGTGTGTAAGTTTCACCGGCAATCTCCTTCCATTAGCTGTTTTGAAAACATATGCTGCACCAACCCAGTTAGGGCTTAGACCAAGATACAGTTGTGGTTTTCATCATTCTTCGGTGACCACCTCCGTGGTGTTGAATGTCTATAGATTATTTTCACCAGAAACCGTATAACTATGAATCCTAGGACTAATTATTCCAGCTTCAGGGGACAATCATTATAAACGAGCATTCAAGTTAAAATCAGGTTACAGAAAAAATGCTGAACAAGCGGTGTGGCCTACAGGTATCAAAAATTTCCGGGCATGATGGCAATAAGTGAATAAAAGGGGATTTTGAGTTATATACTATCACTGAGAAAGAAAACCACAATTTGAAGATTTCAAACAAAGGAGGGATAAATGCATTTGAAAGCAACAGGAATCGTTCGACGCATAGACGATCTAGGCAGAGTAGTCATTCCCAAGGAGATCCGCAGAACTTTACGTATTCGTGAGGGTGACCCTCTGGAGATCTTTGTAGACCGTGAAGGTGAAGTTATTTTAAAGAAGTATTCTCCCATCGGCGAACTGGGGGATTTCGCTAAAGAATACGCTGATTCGCTCAATGAAACCATCGGACATATATCGATGATTGCGGATCGGGATGTTGTTATAGCGGTGGCAGGAGCCAACAAGCGCGAGTTCTTGACCAAACCCATCGGCAAGGCTGTCGAGCGGGCTCTGGAGGAAAGAACCACTTTAATAATGAACGAACTGCAGCCATCTGACGATGAAGACGTTCATATCATTCAGCTGGATGACCGGGAATACACTGTTAAGTCGCAGGTAATCGCGCCTATCATTACCCAGGGCGACCCTATCGGAGCAGTGATTATCGTGACCAAAGATGCCGGGGTCAAACTGGGCAACCTGGAAGTGAAACTGGCCGAAACCGCCGCTGGCTTCCTGGCCAAACAGATGGAGCCCTAACGGGAGCTGATTTAGTAACAGTCAAGCGATCTTATTACTCGTTTATAAGATCGCTTTTTTTATGGGGACAGGTAGAAAAATCGGAAAGACGAGTTAACCACAGATGTACACGCGATTCAAATGTAAGTAATACAAAGATGCCCGTAATGAAAATTATGACTTTCGCAGAAGGGTGTCACTGCTGCGAAAACGGGGTAAGATTGCCGCGCTGCGCTCGCAATGACACAATGAATGTTAACGCTCCGGCGCCCGAACTGGTCATTGCGAGGAGCGTTAGCGACGCGGCAATCTTCCCGGTCAACTCTTTTCGTTCATCGTGATGGGTTAAACACCCGTGATAATTGCGAGCTTAGCGAAGCAACATCTAAGGGGTGCTATTTATGACGCTGTGGTGAATAGTTCCCTTTACCGATTGCCTGTGGTTAACTACTCCAGGGGCATAATCGGTGGTATAATATGGTCCATGGTGTGGGGAGGATTTTGATGGAGAAGAAACGCAGTTTCCTGTGGGGGGCTATGATATTAGCCATAGCGGGTGCCATCTGCAAAGTGCTGGGAGCTATCTACCGGATACCTCTGGCTCGCCTGGTGGGTGACGAGGGTATGGCCTTATATCAGATGGCCTACCCGATATACACGACGATCCTTACCCTGGCTACAGCAGGGGTGCCGATAGCTATTTCCGTCCTGGTATCCCGAGGGGAAACTCAGGGCTACACCGGCGACAGCCGCAAGATATTCCGGATGTCTTTGCTGATCCTGTTAACCTTTGGCTTCATACTCACTGTGCTGGTAATGCTCTTCGCCCCGTTTATTGCCAACAACATACTGAGAGAACCCCGGGCCTATTACCCGATCATGGGGGTTGCGCCGGCTATTTTCCTATCGAGCTTGATGTCAGTTTTTCGGGGATATTTCCAAGGGTTACAGTCCATGGTCCCCACGGCAGTCTCCCAGGTTGCCGAGCAGTCTGTGCGGGTTACCGCGGTCCTGATCCTGGCTTTCATGCTGTTTCCCTACGGACTGGAATACTCAGCGGCCGGGGCAACCAGCGGAGCGGTTGTTGGTGGAATCGCCGGATCGCTGGTCCTGTTCATTTATTACTATTTGTCCAGAAGGAAAGTGCGAAGTAATTCTGCGGAATTAAAATATTCTGGCGCCAGTTCATGGGAACTAGGGCGCGAGATGGTGCGCCTGGCCATACCAGTATCCTTCGGAGCAGTGGTCATACCGCTGGTCCAGATGATCGATGCCGTCATCGTTCCGCAGAGACTGGAGTTCATTAATTATACCCATGCCCAGGCTATGGGGCTCTTTGGTCAATTATCCGGTATGGCCTCAGTGCTGATAACCTTGCCAAATATTTTTGTCATTTCGATTGCTACCAGTCTCGTACCGGCCATAGCCGAGGCCTTAACCTGCCGGGACCTGACTTTACTGAATGGACGAATTAATTATGCCTTTCGGGCTGCCATGATCATCACCTTGCCCTGCACTGCTGGATTGTTTGTTCTAGCCTTTCCCATCTCAGACCTGCTGTTCAAACTCCCCCAGGTAGGGGTTCCGCTTGAAATCATGGCATTTGCCTGCATCGTTCTGGCCGCTTTCCAAATCTCCAGTGCTGGCCTGCAGGGACTTGGCCGCCCGGAGATCGCCATGCGGAATCTTATGGTAGTAGGGATTCTGAAGGTTATCATGAATTACAGTCTTACGGCAGTTCCGGTCCTGAACATCCGGGGAGCGGCATTAGCCACCGTAGCTGCCTTCGCCATTGGCTCTGCTCTAAACATATTCTATTTGAAAAAGCTGACCGGAGTAGTTTACGAAAAAGCGCGTTTGATCAGGATAACTTTGGTAACTATAGTAATGGGCATCGTAGTTAAGGTTTCCTATCAAGGCCTTATCGGCACCGATATCAACTCGCATATTGCCACGTTGATCGCTATTGTTGTCGGAATAGGCGCATACGGAATACTGCTGCTGGCCATCAAGGAGTTCGACCTGGGTATGATCAGGCGGATAGTAAAGTAGAGGGGTTTTGAATCACTACGAGGATACAAGAGGAACGAATTTAACACAGATGACACGGATGGGGAACATTTTTTGCCACAGATTAACACAGATGGACACAGATTTTTGCATGGCGGGTATTGTTAAAATTCTACTTTAACAACAAGATGACTGTAATATAAATAATTTTTTATCAAAGACAACAGATAAGGTTGATGTTTTTATAACTCATAGCCATAGATAAAACGGGTTTAATAATAGATCATTACACAGAAAAATCTGTGTAAATCCCCCTCTGGGGACAACCCATGCACCCTGACGGGTGCCAATAATGACGCTGTGGCTAATAAAAAACCTGGCAAAATAACCCCCCGGGAGGTATTAGGAATGGAAAATGGCAAGGCTTTGGAAGAGTTGATAGCGGTGATGGACGAGCTTCTGGCGCCGGAGGGTTGTCCCTGGGACCGGGAACAGACTCATCAGTCACTGCAGCGCTACCTGATAGAAGAGAGCTATGAGGTGGTCGAGGCGATCCAGGAAGGCAGTATGGACAAGCTCAGGGAGGAATTGGGCGATGTCCTGCTGCAGGTGGTTTTTCACTCCGCCCTGGCCGAGCGTGAGGGGTATTTCAATTTCTCTGACGTGGCGGTAGCCGTAAAGGATAAAATGATCCAACGCCACCCGCATGTTTTTGGCGAGCTGAAACTGGCCACCAGTAATGATGTCCTGGAACGTTGGGAAGGCTTTAAAAAGAAAGAGGGTAAAAAGTATATCCTGGAGGGTATCCCTGCTATGCTCCCCGCCTTAATGCGCGCTGAAAAAATGCAGGAAAAAGCGGCCCGGGTCGGCTTTGATTGGCCCACTATTGATGGAGCCTGGGATAAATTCAGGGAAGAGATCGATGAATTGCGCGCAGCCGGGTCCGCGGAGGAGATAGTGGAGGAAATGGGAGATATACTTTTTGCCCTGGTAAACGTGGCCCGCTTCAAAGGAGTAGACCCGGAAGCGGCTCTGCAGGCGACCAATAATAAATTTGCCCGGCGTTTCAGATACATCGAAGAGTGTACTCAGGCAAGCGGCAAGCAATTCTCCGATTTCAGCTTGGAGGAACTGGATCACTGGTGGGAGGAAGCCAAGGGAAAAGGTCTCTGATTTGGTTAATGGATGGAAATAATGCGATTATAGTTGCATGAGCCAGTTTTCCACAAGTTTTTGCTGAAAAAAAGGAGAAATGTCCATGCACAGCGAATAGCCTTTTAAAATCTGAAAGTGATTAGGAGGTAATGCTTTTTGAACAAAACGGAATTAGTTGCAGGAGTAGCTGCAAAAACAGGATTAACCAAAAAGGATAGTGAAAAAGTGGTCAATGCTTTCTTTGCTACCGTTGAAAAGGCACTGGCGGCTGGTGACAAGGTTCAGCTGGTAGGATTCGGTACCTTTGAAGTAAGAGACCGCAAGGCTCGCAAGGGAAGAAACCCTCAGTCCGGAGTGGAAATCAACATCCCGGCTACCAAGGTTCCTGCTTTTAAAGCTGGCAAGGGTCTTAAAGATTCTGTTGACTAGAGATGCGCTTAGATAAATTTTTAAAAGTCAGCCGAATAATCAAAAGACGAACCGTGGCTAAAGACTTTGCTGAAAGTGAAAGGGTTATGATAAATGGCCGCACAGCCAAGCCCTCCAGTGAGGTAAAAAAGGGTGACATCATCATTATTCAGGTAGGGGAACGCAAAACCACGGTTGAGGTTTTAGATATTAAGGAGAACGTTAAAGCCGCTGAGGCGAAAAATCTATACAGAACTATTGAATAGTAAATAATATCGCCCTCATTAGCGGGGGCGATTCTATTTTTTGAAGCCATTGCTTTATGCGATGGCTTCTTTTATTGTCATAAGCTTATACCTTGTCTGCATATCTTTTGGTAATGATTAATGTGGCTCTGAGGAGGTAGAAAGATGGCGGAACATAGTGTGAGCATGCAAAATCGCAGGAATGTACAGATGGCAGGAATTAAGAACGTGATCACTTTTGATGAGGATGAGATCATCCTGGAGAGTGAGTTGGGATTTCTGGCCATACTGGGCGAAGACCTGCATGTAACCATGTTGAACCTGGAGCAGGGCAAGGTCTCTCTGGCTGGCAATGTGCGCAGTATGGAATACAAGGAGCAGAGCAGTGACATCAAAGCTCGTGGCAAGAGTATCTTAAACCGTCTGCTGAAGTAAAGCATGCGGATGAGAGGTGAGAGCGGCCGTAGGGGACCGATATCGTATGTGGAAATCTGAAAATAGCCGGATGATGAGGTGAAGAATTGGCGGAGCTGGCAAGTCAGATACAGTCTTTTTTCCTTACTCTGGTGCTGGGTCTGATCACTGGAGTTATTTTTCATTATTATCAGCTCTTTATACGGCAGGCTCGGGTGGGCAGGTACATTCTCTATCTCATGGATCTCTTCCTGTGGCTATTGATTATTGCCCTGGTTTTCTGGGCGATGGTTGGTATCAATCAGGGTGAGGTTCGCTTTTACGTGCTGCTTGCCTTGCTCATGGGCATACTGCTCTATTTTCGCGTCTTATCGGCCAGGTTCAACGATTATTTATCAGGTACTGCCTCCCGTAATATCCGAGCATTGGCCTTCGGTGGAAGGCAGCTAAAACAGGCCGGGAGCATCATAAAATCAGCAATGAGGAAAGCGATGCCGCGAAGAACGCCACCGCCACCCCCGCCGCCTGATCCCGAGTAGTTGTCAGAATTATAATATTTTTTTGCCGGAAGTGTTGCCCCCGATATCTAATATGTCGTATACTAAATTTGTCCACAGTTTGTGGATAAATTGTGGATGGACTGTAAAATGAAGATCGAGATTCGGGGAGCCCATAAACTAAGTTTCCGGGAGAGACAAGTCGTAGTCCTTAAAGAAATGGGCAAAAGCACTGAGGAGATTTGCCGGCAGCTCCAGATTAGTTCCAGTACGGTAGCGACTCTCTACAATCGTGCCCGCGGCAAAGGCTACGAGGTGGTAATCGTATTGCCTGGAGAAGTACTGGGGCTGTTTGAAGGGGATAACGAGGATGAAGAGTAAACCCGCCAAGCGAATATTTATCATGCTGGTTTGCTTTGTCATGATGGTTACTATTATTCCCCGGGCGAAGACCATCTGGGAGCTTAATGGGCGAAAACAGCAGTTGGTCATGGAAAAAAACCAGGTTCAGAGGTTGAACCAACAGTTAAAAGAACAGTTAATAGAGTCTAAAAAACCGGAAACGGTTGAAAGAATAGCCCGCGAAAAGCTCAAGATGGTCAAAGAAGGCGAAACCTACGTGATCGAAGTGTCGGCTGACTAATACATCTCCAGCTAAGCTCCCGTGTATAAAAACATCTCCAAGTGCTTCCGTATTAGGAAAAAACGGAATTATTGTTGTTGACTACTGTCGCTCTCTTGCATACAATAAATCTAGTATCTTTAGAGGGGGACATCTATCTCTATGCCTATCGAACAAGCGGATATTGTACCCGGGGATATTATTGAAGGCCGGGTTCAGGGCATTACTAAATTTGGAGCATTTATCGAATTGCCCGGAGGCACTGTAGGTCTGGTTCATATCTCCGAGATAGCCGATACCTATGTTCGCGATGTAAAGGATTTTATCCAGGAAGGCGACATGGTAAGGGTTAAAGTGCTCAACATAGCTGGCAAGAAAATTGGTCTTTCCATCAAACAGGCCGCTCCACCCCGTAGGGTTGAGGAAATTCCTCGTAATGTCAGCCCTCGAGCTAACTATTCCGGGGGAGGGAATTACAACAAACCTCAGGCCAATCAGGGTGGGAATCTGGATGATAAGATAGCCCGTTTCCTCAAAGAGAGCGACGAAAGAATGCAGCCACTTAAAAATAAAATGGAGCCGCGCAGGCGGAATCGTAATAATCAGTAATGAAAGCGCTAAGGCACTTCCGCGAGAAGTGCTTTTTCTTTGTGAAATTATGGACAGGTTAATATTGAAACAGAAGCTAAGTAATGTATAATCAGGTGTATGTTATTGCGAGCGTAGCAATCTAGTCCTAAAGGTCTATACTCAGCTGTTATAAATACAACTTGGATTGCCCTAAAATTTTATAAGCCAAGCTATGGCTGTGTTCGTAATAGCCTCAGCAACTACTATACTGTATCGCATAATTAGTTGCTGCGCGAGTAAGTCAAATCCTTATTGACTTACGTTATACTAATCTGTGGTTTCTGTGTTAATTGCGTACCCCAGGGAGGTTATTATGCGTAGAGCGGCGATTGATATAGGAACCAATTCGTGCCGGTTGCTAATTGTTGATGCAGACGAGGGCCGATATCATGTGATCCGGCGTGAGTTGTGCAGCACCCGCCTGGGTCAGGGAGTGGATGCTCGCCGGGTGCTGGCCCCGGAGGCAATCGGCCGCACTATCACTTGCTTGCAGGAGTTCAAGCAGATAATGGAGGAAAACAGAGTCGTATGGTCCCGGGCAGTGGCCACCAGTGCAGTCAGGGATGCTATCAATAGGGAAGAATTCCTGGCGATCGTGCGGCGGGAGTGCGGAATGAAGGTGGAGGTTATCGATGGCGAGCAGGAGGCTGCCTTGAGCTACCGGGGAGTCAACTGCGGGCTACCGTTGAATGATCCCCCGCTGGTGGTGGATCTGGGCGGAGGCAGCTGCGAGTTCATTCTTTCTACTGATGAGGTGAACTGGTCCATATCACTTCCTCTGGGGGCGGTACGGGCTACCGAAGCCGCTTACAGCCCGGCAGATATCGAGCTTATCCTCTCCCCGCTGTCGCCTTACCGGGATAGGCTCGCGAATTGCCCGGTGGTTTTTGTGGGGGGGACGGCAACCACTCTGGTGGCGGTGCAGCTGGCTCTACCCGAATATGATACCCGGATGGTTCACGGCCAGAGGCTCTCTTTAGCTGAAATACAGGAGGTCTATGAACTCCTGCAAGGGCTCTCTATAAAGGAGCGTCAGCGTCTGCCTGGCCTGCAGCCGGAAAGGGCCGACATTATATCGGCCGGAGCTCTGATAGTGCTAGAAATCATGAAATTCTTGAGTTGCGGCCAGATCACGGTGAGTGAGAGCGATATCCTGGACGGTATCATAACTGAAGGGTTTTGAAAAACATGGGTCTTGAAGATTGAGAATTTTCGACATAAACTGTGACTTAGGACATTGTTATATCTAGACCGAGTGAAGGCTGGTTAAATTGTTTCCAATACTGCAAAAAAGTTATCTAAGGCTTGGAGAGCCCCGGAGTTTTCACGGAAAGCCCTCCTGGTCAGTGGATAAATCGGTCATCAAATATCTTTGAAGGAGGTGAACAGGGGACTGAGCGGTTTATCTGCGATCGCCCTTGTTAAAGGATTTTTGGATCCTGTTGCAGGGCTTATCCGAAAGTTGACTCGAGAAATATGAACGGGTAAGTTGTTAAGAAAGGATGAGGAGAGAATGAATTGTTTCGGACCTGCAGAAGTAGCGGGAGTAGCTTGTGGAGCCGGCGGCAAGAAAGCTAGCCTGTCTCTGGGCAAACTGTTTATCCTGGGTATCCTGGCCGGTGCCTACATCGGCTTCGGAGCCAACCTGGCAACCGTAGTAGGCAATGACCTGCCCAAGTATTTAGGTAACGGCTTCGGCCAGTTCCTATTCGGCGCCGTGTTCAGCACCGGCCTGATGCTCGTAGTTATCGGCGGAGCAGAACTGTTCACCGGTAACAATATGTTCTTGATGATAGGAGCCCTGAATGGCGACTGCAGCTGGGGCGACCTGTTAAAGAACTGGGTAGTAGTCTGGATAGCCAACTTTGTTGGCTCACTATTACTGGTTTATATCGTAGCTGGCGGCTTTTATGGCATCGGACCAGATGGTGCTGCTTCAGTCGGACTCTTTAAGGGAGCCGTTGGTGCAAAATCAATAGCTATTGCCAAAGGCAAATTGGAACTAACCTGGACCGCCGCCTTCTGTCGCGCCATCCTGTGTAACTGGCTGGTATGTATGGCGGTATGGCTGGCCCTGGCATCCAAAGATGTAGTAGGTAAAGTGTTCGGAATCTTCTTCCCCATCATGGCCTTCGTAGCCAGCGGGTTCGAGCATAGTGTAGCCAATATGTTCTTTATCCCCATTGGCCTGGTAACTGCTAATATTCCGGCTATCCTGGACGTAGCAGCTAAGAGCGTACTGACTCCAGACCAGACTGCCCTGCTGGCGGCCGGCGGCACTCTGCCTCCCGACGCAGTAGCAGCGGTAGCCGCATTCAAGGCTAGTGTTGCCAAAGTCTTTACCTGGAAGACCTTCCTGGTGAACAACCTG
>Ga0123335_1000772_pt1 | contig 54052 bp, 43 predicted proteins | sample BiotimSIPDNA_2_FD_89707 | JGI IMG/M metagenome (GOLD analysis project Ga0123335, IMG submission 89707) | Anaerobic biogas reactor microbial communites from Washington, USA - Biogas_R2 time_0 SIP DNA | ecosystem: Engineered > Bioreactor > Anaerobic > Unclassified | place: Washington, USA...
CTTTATGTCTAGTTGCATAAAAGGAATCTATCACAGTGAGGCAGGGGTGTCAGGTCTTCAGCTGAAGACCTGACAGCGCCGCCGCAACTCACTTCCCGGTAGAATCACGGAATTCTATGGGACCGAAATCGAGCTTTTCGAGTTGCGGTTCGATCCTGCTCCTGTCGCCTACAGCCACGATGATGGCCTCGTCGGGCCTGAGGTATTTCTCCGCCACTTCCCTGACCCTTGAAGTGGAAACGCTTTCAATCTGGTCGGGAAGGTTGTGATAATAATCGAGCGGAAGACCGTGGACGAAAAGCTGCCCTATGCTCGATGCTGCTTCCGGGGTCGTTTCAAACAGACCGGGGAGCGACCGTGAGATGGAGTCTTTCGCTGTCGCCAGTTCTTCGGGCAGGATTTCACTCTCTCTCATTCGCTCGATCTCCCGGAAGATTTCGCGTATAGCATCGGCGGTCACGTCCGTGCGCACAGAGGTTCCCACCAGAAACGGGCCCGCGCCCCGCCGGAAGATGAAAGCTGACGACGCACCATAGGTGTAGCCGTGTTTTTCTCTCAGGTTCTGGTTGATTCTGCTGGAGAACAGGCCGCCGAGGGCCGTGTTCATCACCTCAAGGGCGACGTAGTCGGGATTGGAACGCGGCGTGCCGACGTGTCCGATCCTCAGTACCGTCTGAGGCGAGGCCGGCTTATGAACGACAATGATGCGGCGCCCGGGTCTTGTGCCGACTTCAGATATTTCCCTTGCCTCGCCTTCTGATCTCCATCCTCCAAGATATTTCTCCGCCAGCGATTCAAGCTCGGGCTGCGTAAGATCCCCCGCGACGATCAGGGCCGAATTCGCTGCTGTATATCCGCCCTGGTAGAATCCCCGGAGCAGATCTCGTGTCAGAACCCGGTTGGATTCCTCCGTGCCGATATCGGTGAACCCGTAGGGGTGTGACGGGCCGTACACTGCATTGAAGAAGACCTTGATGGCAAGCACTGCCGGATTATCCTTCTGCTGCTGGATGTGGGTGACGCGGTGGTGGCGGATGCGCTCGATTTCCTCCGGCGCAAAGAGCGGGTTGAGAAGAACGTCCGAGAGAAGCTCGAACGCCGCATCCGTGTTCTTCCTGAGGGTGCGCATAGCGGCGTACGACAGGTCCATTGACGACCCGGTAGACAGTGATGCGCCGATCTGATCGGCGTCTGCCGCAATTTCGAGCGGAGAACGCCTGCCCGTCCCTTCGTCCAGCATTTCAGCCGTAAAGGAAGCGAGGCCCGGAAGATCGGGCGGATTCCTGTCGCTGCCGCTCAGCACGATGAGGTTTGCCGAGACTATCGGGAGACTGTGCTGTTCGACAAGGAAGACCGACAGCCCGTTGGAAAGTGTGAACCGGTTTGGGATCGGGAGACTCAAGGCAGGTGAAGGCTCGGGTGCCGGAGGATTGCTTCGCCATTCCTGCCCAGGAATCGGCTGCGGGTCAGAGACGACACTGGCGGGATGAGAGATCCTGGGAACGTCTGTAATCACCTTTGTTCCGGGAACACCGTATACCACGGCGCTTTTTTCCTGCCGCAGTTCGGTTTCCGCCAGACGGCGGAGCGATTCCAGCGTGGCGCTCCTGTATCTTCCGATGTCCCTGGGGAGATAGCCGGGATCGCCAAGAAAGTGGTTGTACTGGTTGAGGCGGTCGGCCACTCCTCCAAATCCGCCCAGGTTCTCGAGAGCGCGAATAATGTGGGATTCTATGGTATTTCCTGCCCTTTCGAGTTCAGCCTCAGTCGGGCCGTTCCTGCTGAATTCGGCCAGCTCCTCCCAGATCGCGTCCTCCACCTGCCGCGGCTCGACTCCGGGCTTGCATGTGGCTTCGATCGTGAACACGGAACCGAGCGCCAGCGAATACTGGTGGGCGATTGTGTCCTGCGCGATCCTCCTGTCATAGACAAGTTTCCGGTACAGGCGGCTCGACTTGCCTCCTCCCAGTATTCGGGCCGCAAGATCGCAGTCGGCATCTCCCTGCGAGAATATCGGCGGCGTGATCCAGGCAATGTAGATGCGGGGCAATTCAACCTGATCTTCGACCGTAATGCGCCTTTGAGAAGTGATAGGTGGCGTAATCACCCGGGGGCGCGGTACCGGCTTCCCGGCGGGAATCGGGCCGAAGTATTTCTCGACGAGGCGCTCTGTCGCGGCGGGGTCGATATCCCCGACAATCGCAAGGCTTGCGTTGTTGGGAGCATAGTAGAGCTGGAAGAACTCTCTTACGTCCAACAGCCGTGCCGCTTCGATATCCTGGTGCGACCCGATGACCGAGGCATAGTAGGGATGATCCGGCGGAAAGAGGAGGTGGAAAAGCTCTTCCTGCACAAGGCCGTAAGGGGCGCTTTCGATGCTCTGGCGACGTTCATTGCGGACCACGTCGCGTTGGTTCTCGAGCTTCTTGTCGTCAACGCAGTCGAGCAGAAAACCCATGCGGTCGCTCTCGAGCCACAGGGCCAGTTCCAGCTGATTCGAGGGGAGCGTTTCGAAGTAGTTGGTGCGGTCGAAATCGGTGGTGCCGTTTATGCTGCTTGCGCCTGCGGATTCAAGGTGAAGGAAGTGCGCTTTGGGCCCGACGTACCTGGAACCCTCAAACATCATGTGCTCGAACAGATGGGCGAATCCGGTAAGTCCCGGTCGTTCGTTTGCCGGACCGACGTGATACCAGATGTTGACGGCGACAAGCGGCAGCCGGTGATCCTCGCTAAGGATGACTTCGAGACCGTTTTTCAGCTTGTACTTCTTGAAGTGAAGGTTTGGGATTGTGGATTCCGGCACGGTATTCTCCTCTTGTTGGAATTCGGATCGGCTGGGGGAGGACCGGGACCGCTGGCGGTCCCGGTTCAGGTTTCAATCGGCGGGGATGTCCTCGAGCCTGATGGTATTCGATGCAAGGTCCTCCAGCATCTTCGTGGTAAGAGATTTGGGCCTTTCGATGGGATAACCCAAAGCACGGTCCCAGATGATATTCGCAAGAACTCCGATGGCGCGCCCGATTCCGAACAGCACCGTATAGAAGTCCCATTCGGTCAACCCGTAATGCCAGTGAATCACGCCCGACTGCGCATCCACATTCGGCCACGGATTCTTCGCTTTGCCCTGCTTCTCGAGAATGTCGGGGACGACCTTGTACAGCAGGTCCACATACTTGAACAGCGGATCGTCAGGGAGGTGCTTAAGGCAGAATTCCCGCTGCGCCGTATAGCGCGGGTCCGTCTTGCGCAATACCGCGTGTCCGTATCCGGGAACGACCTGCCCGGATTCCAGGGTGTCCCACACGTATTTCTTCATTTCCTCTTCGCTTGGGATCTTGTTTCCCAGCTCGGCACGGACATTCATGATCCAGCGCAGCACTTCCTGGCTGGCCAGTCCATGCAGAGGGCCGGCGAGGCCGTTCATGCCTGCCGACAGGGCATAGTACGCGTCGGACAGGGCCGACGCGACCAGGTGCGTGGTGTGGGAGCAGACGTTGCCCGACTCGTGGTCCGAGTGCAGTATGAAATGCATCCTGGCGACGTCGTCGCAAGGCTCGGGGAACCCCATCTGCCAGGCGAAATTTCCGCCCAGATCAAGCTCGTTGTTGGACGGTATGTGGATGTCGGACCTGTACTTCATGCGGTAGATGTAGGCCGCTATCAGCGGGATCTTTGCGAGGAGATTGGTGCAGTCCTCGTACATCGGATCCCAATAGTCGTCCTTCTTCAGACCTTCGTTGTAGCGCTTGACGAACAGCGACTCGCGCTGCATTGCCAGGATAGCCGCAGAGAACATGGTCATCGGGTGCGTGTCGCGGGGCATCGCGCGGATGAGATCGATCACGTACTGCGGCAGGGGCCGGCGGCTCACGAACTCCCTGGTCAGTTCGTCGGCTTCCTGTTGTGTTGGAGGGTCTCCGGTCAGCAGGAACCAGTAGAACGCTTCCACCGACGGGTATGCTCTGCCGGGATACTTCGGCAATGCTGCAAAGGATTCCGGGATCGTCTTGCCGCGGAACCGTATGCCCTCGTAGGGATCGAGATAAGAAATGTCGGTAACCAGACATCGGACACCGCGGGCGCCGCCGATGACCTGTCCGATTGTGACTTCACCCACTCTCACATCCGACGAGTTTTTGAGCAGCGACTGGGTCCGGGGACGGTGTTCTTTGATTTTCCGGAATAAAACTTCTTTCAGCTTTGCCATAGTGTTACCTCCAGGCAGAGCAAAAGGAACTCTGGTGTGGTTCAGATGCAGGGACTCATGATAGAGCAAATCCAGATGGCGGAGAGGGAGGGATTCGAACCCTCGGTAAGGTTACCCCTACACACGCTTTCCAAGCGTGCTCCTTCAACCACTCGGACACCTCTCCATGTACTGCACAACAAATCTCGAGCCCAGGGTAGGCTGACATATTCGCAGGACTCTCCACCGGATGCATTTTGGAGCCTGCGAGGTGATGAGCCGCTGTAAAGGCCGGTGATTCGGCCTTCACATCATCCATCACAAACCGTTTCGTATGTGATTGTATTCCCTAAGTTTTGGAACCGCAAGTCCTTAGTAGCGTTGTCCCGGTCCGCGATTCCGGCCGCGAGATTTTCTTGAAATAAACCGTCCGGGCTGAGAGCATACGGAGCGTTATACTGATGCAGTGTTCGTGCACGTAACAAAGAGATTGGAGAGACGCATGTTACCAGTTAAGAAGATTCTGTGTCCCACGGACTTCAGTGATCCCTCGTTCATGGCTCTGGAAGCCGCTGCTGAACTCGCCCGACATTTCTCGGCCGAGTTGATCGTGCTCAACGTCGTTCCGCCTGTTCCGGGTCTCGATGTCGACTTCATCAGCTCGTCGCAGTTCGACGTGACGGCATATCAAAAGGAAATCGAACGCTCCGCGGAAAGCGAGCTTCAGAAGGAAATCTCAAAGCTGGGGAATCGCGATATCCAGATCCGCAGCCAGATCCTGGCAGGCGGGGCAGCCGACCAGATTGTCAGATTCGGGCAGGACGAACAGGTGGACCTGATCGTCATTGCTACTCACGGACGGACGGGATTCGACCGGCTCGTGTTCGGTTCCGTTGCAGAAAAGGTGGTGCGGCTGGCCGGCCAGCCGGTTCTTACGATACGAGCCCCCCGCTAATATTGATATGAAGTAGCGGGCCTGACTCGGACGCTGATGTTACGGATTGCACGGATTCCGGTCTGTGCAATCCCGGGCCGCGTCGAGAGACTGGAGGGGAGTATGCCACCTGCCCGCAGGTCGTCACCAAGGATATCCCCGGGCGGCCGGGTTGTTCTGCTATCGATCGGCGCCTCGATCGTCACGATGGCCCTGAAGCTCTCTGCCTACTATCTCACCGGTTCGGTAAGCCTCCTGTCCGACGCTCTCGAATCGTCCGTCAACCTTGTTGCGGCGCTGGTTGCCTTTGCCGCACTCGTCGTTGCCGAGCGCCCCGCTGACAGCTCGCACGCATACGGCCATGATAAGGCCGAATACTTCTCGAGCGGCGCCGAGGGTGCACTTATCGTCGTGGCCGCAGTATTCATCACTTATGCCGCCGTCCGCAGGTTCATCGATCCGGTGCCGCTGGAAAATCTGGATGTCGGACTGACGGTGGCATTTGTCGCGTCAGGGATCAACCTCGGCGTCTCGCGTTTCATGATGCGAATGGCAAAGCGCTACGACAGCATCGCGCTCGAGGCCGACGCACAACATCTGATGGCCGACGTCTGGACGTCGGCGGCCATCATCGCAGCGCTGGCCGTCGTTGCGTTCGCTCCCCCGCAATGGGCGATCCTGGACCCGGTAATTGCGATCCTGGTGGGCCTCAACATCGTGCGTACCGGGGCGGGGCTGATACGACGTTCAATTTCCGGCCTCATGGACAGCAGCCTCTCCGACCATGAGATCCGGCAGATCGAGGATGCGATACGGGATTCGATGCCTGACGGAACGGCCTTCCACAGTCTCCGGACGCGCAAGTCAGGATCGCGCCGCTTCGTTGAGCTTCATGTGACGGTTCCCGGAAATATGAGTGTGACGGAAGGCCATGACCGCTGCGAACGCATCGAGACGGCGATTGAAGAGCGGCTGCCGAAGACATCGGTTTCCACTCACCTGGAGCCGCACGAAGCCGTCGACAGGCATTTGTAACCTGAACCTCACTCGTAGTATGCGCCCCAGGGTATTTCCAGCCCCAGGCATTCCAGCTTTCGTTCCGCTTCGAGCCTTTCGGAATTCGCTTCCGTCAGCCAGCCGAAATCAGAGGCAAGCCTGATGGCCTCGAGTTTCCGCCCCTTTGTCAGAGCGGCGATAATTGAGATTTCAGGACGGCTCAGCGTGATCGAGTCGATCCGGTAATCAAGGAAGGCCTTCCATGTCACCGGGCACCAGCGCCGTACGATTTCATAGCCTATCGTTCTTGCATAGCTGCGGATTTCAAGCTGTGCCGACGGATGCATCCGAAGCTCCAGGAAATGGAGGAGATTGTGCAGGTCGGTCTTCCAGAATGCCTCGGTGTAAGTCGAAAGCGGCAGATCCTTCCTGGCCTGTTCCCTGGCGACGCCGGCGCTGATTCTCTTTGCATACACCTCACGGCAGTGAATCAGAAGCTGCTCTTCCTCGAGCGTCAGCTGCATCCCGGTTTCCGAATCGAGCAAACCGTCGCTCCCCTGCTTCCTGACGGGGTTCTGGCGCCGCCATGCATCGGGTGCTGTCCTGGCGGTCCCTTCATTAGCAATCGCGTATCTTGTCGAATGCTCGTTGATGCTTGCCGTTCTATGCCTCACCCACTGGCGCCAGCAGTCCATCGGGACCCGGACGTGCAGCTTGATTTCACACATTTCAAACGGGCTGGTATGCCGATTGCGCATGAGGTACCTGATCAGGCGCGCGTCTCTGATTTCGCCTTTCGTGGTCCGGCCGTAAGAAACACGGGCGGCCTGCATGATTGCGGCGTCATCTCCCATGTAATCGATGACCCGCACAAACCCCTGGTCGAGGACCCTGAACTGCACTCCGATGATGTTGTCGATTTCCGAAATGGGGAGTGGATCGTAAAGCTGGTGCATGGTCGAGACTCCGGTATGTGCCTGCGAGGACATAAGTTGTGCTAACTGAAGGATTAAATGTCCTTTTGCCCGGCAAGTGAATCCGGAGAACTACGCAAAAATAGAGGCGTGTTTCTACCCAAACGAGAGTCTCCGGGCAGGCGTGCCCGTATTTGATCGAATCTTCCGATGATCTTTGTTCGCAGCATTGAAACCGCAACCGCGACGTGTAAAATGTGTAAGCACAATGCAACCTGGCGCTCGTTCCCCTCACGGCGCCGCACGAGTTTGCTCGTCCGGGGCCAGTCTGCAGGAATGGCCCTCTGATAACCGCCGTCCAAGGCTGAGACAGCCATAATTGGGGTGTTTGGGTGGCGGATGAAGAGCTCCTGAGACTCCGGAAAGCTTCTGAGACCGGCCTGCTTAAGGGAGTGAAGATTCAGCAGGTGTATTTCCGTCTGCAGTACCAAAATCAGTTAGGATGGGATTTGACATGATGCCTCAGGACGCCACAGGGCATTATCGTGAGTTGCTGGAGCGTATGCCGGATGCGGTCATCGTCTGCCAGGATGAGAAAATCGTCTACTGCAATTCTGCAGCGCTGAGACTGTACAAGGCGGCCTGTATCGAACACCTTCAATCCAAGGCGCCGCTGGAATTGCTGCATCCCAGGGAGAGGAGGAAAGCGAAGGCGAAAGCCCGGAAAGTTCATTCCGGGGAGACCATGTCCTGCATGGGGTGCCGCCATAAACGATTGGACGGAATCCAGTTTCTTGTCGAGATGACCGCGGCCTCAATACTATGGAAGGGCAAGCCCTCGATACAGGTGATCGTCCGCGAAGCTTCCCATCAGAAGACCCAGCAGACTCTTACGGCCGGGGTCCTGCGGATCCTGAACCGCGATACCCGCGACATCTCGGAATCGATACGCGAAGTTCTCGCCCTCATACAGGAGTCGACCGGGCTCGATGCCGTAGGATTGCGGCTGCGACAGGGGGACGACTATCCGTATTTTGAGCAGAAAGGATTCTCGAAGGAATTCATTCTACTGGAAAATCAGCTCTGTAGCAGGTCTGAAGACGGACAGCCGGTACTGGGCAAGGATGGAAAGCCCGTTCTTGAATGCACCTGCGGGTTGATACTCACCGGCCGTACCGATCCAGACCTGCCGTTTTTCACTTCCAACGGGAGCTTTTGGACCAACAAGGCGTCGGACCTTCTTGCAATACCGGCGGAAGCTGAATTGCGGAAATCGCCGCGCAACAATTGCATAAGCCAGGGGTACCAATCGGTGGCTCTCGTTCCGGTCCGTTCCGGTCGGGAGATCATCGGGTTGCTCCAACTCAACGGAAGGGAAGAAGGCAGACTGACCCTTGATCTGGTCCATTATCTCGAGGGGTTGGGCGATCAGCTCGGACTTGCCCTGAGGCGCATGCAGGTTCAGGAGGAACTGAGATCCCTGAACGAACTCCTTGAACACAAGGTTGCGGCCAGGACTGCCGAAGTGGAACAGCGCTCGGAGCAGCTTCGCCTTCTGGCACTTGAACTGATTGTGGCTGAAGACCGGGAAAGGAAGAGGCTTGCCCAGAAACTGCACGACGGACTTCAGCAGATCCTGGCCGGTGCGAGATACCAGCTTGCCACAATTGAAAGAAGTGCCGACAGGAAAGACGCAGTGGTTGAAGTGGCTGCCATGATCGACGAGGCGATCAAGACCTCCCGCTCGCTGACTGCCGAGCTCAGCCCTCCGATTCTGCACCAGAGTGGCTTGATTGCAGGACTAAAATGGCTGGCGCAGTGGATGCACGACAAGTACGGCTTTGACGTGCGCCTGGAGATTCATGACGTGAACAGCGGGCTCTCCGATAAGGTATCAACATTCCTGTTTCATGCAATACGGGAACTGTTGTCGAATGTAAGGAAACACGCCGGCGTGAAAGCGGCTGGAATCACCATATCAAGTCACGATGAGTCGGTCTGGATCACGGTGGCGGACGAAGGATGCGGCTTCGACACGAACCAGATCAGGTCTGGAGGGGGGACGGCCGGAGGCTTCGGCCTCTTCATGCTCAGCGAACGTCTTTCGATGCTCGGCGGCCGGATGAAAGTCGAAAGCGCTCCGAGAGCAGGATCGAAGATAACCCTTGTCCTTCCTCAGGCGCTGGCCGTGGAACCAGGGAGAGATCTTGCCTCGAGTCGCGCAAGCCGGGCTCCACGGTTCAGATCGAGACAAGCCGGTTCGATAAGAAAGGCGAAAAAGAAGATCCGGATACTGCTGGTCGACGATCATGCAGTGGTCAGGCACGGGCTTGCTGTCATGCTGCAGGAACATGAGCAACTGGAGGTTGCAGGAGAAGCTTCGGACGGCGAGTCCGCCATCGAGATGGTCCGACGACTTCACCCCGATGTCGTTCTCATGGACATCAGCATGCCGGGAATGAACGGGATTCAGGCGACCCGTATCATCCATTCGGAATTTCCCGAGATCAGTGTCATTGGATTGTCCATGTTCCAGGAAAAGGAACAGGCGACAGCAATGATGGAGGCGGGCGCCGTGAACTATCTCTCCAAGAGCGGCCCTCCCGATGACGTAATCACCGCAATCAATGCGTGCGCAGGAAAGAGGCACTGAGCTGTTCTTTCAGATGCGCAGGGCAGCGACGGCGGCGTGATGTCCGCACATGCCATGTACTCCGCCGCCCGGCGGTGTCGATGCGGAGCAAAGATACAATCCCCTGACCGGAGTCCTGTACGGATTCAGCCTCAGAGCCGGCCTGGCGACAAACTGCCTTATATCCATTGCCCCTCCCATGATATCCCCGCCGACGCAATTCGGATTCCGGCTCTCCAGGCCTGCAGGCGACGTTGTTCGGCGCGCCAGAATGCGATTCCTGAATCCCGGGGCGAAACGTTCGATCTGCGCCTCGATCCGTTCCGTCATGTCGAAGGCCGATCCATTGGGAACATGGCAGTATGCCCACAACGTATGCTTTCCATCAGGAGCCCGGGAAGAATCAAACAGGCTTGGCTGCGCGACGAGGACAAAAGGCCTTGGGGGTATATCGCCGCGGGTGACAGAACTCTCCGCTTCGGCCACTTCTGCCATCGTCCCGCCGAGATGAACTGTGGCCGCGCGAAGGCACTCCTGTGCAGTCCAGGGGACCGGCGCCTCAAGAGCGTAGTCTATCTTGAACACTCCGGGACCGTAGTGGTAACGCCGCAGCTGTTTCCGGTACGAAGCTGGAAGGCGGTCGCCGCAAATCCTGAGCACTTGCCGCGGACCCAGGTCGAGGAGGATTCTGCCTGCCGGCGGCAGTGCATCAAGCGAGTCGACCTGGGTTTTCGTAACAATCCGCCCTCCGAGTGCGCGCAGATGAGCTGCGAGCGCATCCGCAATCTTCTGCGATCCTCCGCGCGCTATCGGCCACCCAGCCGCATGTCCGAGCAGAGCGAGCGCCAGTCCGAAAGATGCGCTGAGAAGCGAGTCGAGCGAAAGATGCGAGTGTGCTGCCATTCCGGAGAATAGTGCACGCGCACGCTCTCCCTTGAATATCAGCGAAGCCAGCAGGCGGGCAGGCAACAGTGCAGGAATTCCGAAACGGACGAGGAGAAGCGGATAACGCGGAAGACTGAGCGGTGGGCGCAGGATCATCGGCAGAAGCCGGCCGCATTGCCGCACGAGCGCACCTATCACCCGGATGTACGTGCGGGCGTCTGGTCCGAGCCCGGCGGCCGTGGTTTCAACCGCGCGCTCGAGCAGAACCGCGCTTCCGTCATCAAGCGGGTGCGCCAGCGGCGCTCCCGGATGAATCCATTCGAGGCCGTGGGCGGCAAGCGGGAGTGTCTGAAAAAAGGGGGACGCGGATCCCAGGGGATGCACTGCCGAGCACTCGTCATGCACAAATCCGGGGAGCGTCAGCTGCGAAGAGCGCATGCCGCCGCCCACCGCTTCGTCTGCCTCGAAAGCAGTGACCGGGATTCCGGCGGCGGCAAGCGTAATCGCCGCCGCCAGCCCGTTGGGACCCGTTCCGACGACGACGCCCCTCGAGTCGTTCGAATATGATCCGCAGTCGACGAACATCACATGAGCACATCAGAGCATCGACAGAAAATCCTGCCAGCCGGTCGCCGCCAGCGTTTCGGTCGTCGAATGCCCGCTTCCTCGAATGATCATTGCCGCTCTTTCAATCTGCTTCGGATCATCCGATTCCACAATGTCGACTACGTCGAAACGGCCCATCGTTGCATAACTCTCTCTCCAGCGAACTCCGGGACACTCGCTCTTGATTTTCCCGGACACTTCCTCGGCCAGCTTTTTGAAATCCTTCGGATTACGGAATGCTTCAGGTGAAAACCTGCTGAGGATAACGTAAACCATACGGCACCTCCTCGGATTCAGTTTCGATTCAGGATTCAGGATTGTGTCAGGGGGGAGATACTCAGAAAACTATAGTCCTTTGCAGAGCGGGAGAAAAGGAGAAGGTGACCCGTTGTGCGCGGGCGAGGAAGCTGGAATGGATATTGCAGGAATTTACTCCTGTTCCTGCGCGGGCCGAGAGTTTATCCTGCATGAATGGATCTGGATTCCCGATCAGCTCTCCAAGTTGTTCTCCTTCCAGGAAAGCACAGGACTCCGGATCTGGACCCTGTTTTGGAGCACAATCGGCTGGTGCGGGGGTATTGGTTTCCGGATCGAGGCGGGCAATGCGGATCGGCGTGAAGATCGGTGGAGCATTCCTTTTGGTTTTGATGCTGGGCATTGTGGGCATCGCGGCGATAGCCATTTCGAGTCAAAGGATGGTTCGGGCGAATGCAGAGGTCAACGATACGATCAGCCTGCTTAGGAACCTCGAGAAAGTCGGCTCGTCGCTGAAAGATGTTGAGGTAGGCCAGCGCGGGTTTCTGCTGACAGGCAGGATGGAATATCTCGACATCTACGAAACCGGTCTTCGCGCATATCCTCATTACCTGGATCTGGCTTCCGCCAGCGTTAAGGGAGATCCGGCGGCCACAGTCAGGTTCGAGCGGATAAAGGCGCTTGCACAGAGGCGCATCAGGCAACTCGAAAACGCAATAGAGGTTCGGCAGCGGGAGGGACTCTCCGCGGTATTGCCGCTGATCCAGAGCGGGCATGGGAAACAGATCATGGATGACATCCGGGCGGCCCTGGATGAGATCGAATCGGACGAGTTGAAAAGGCTGGAAGCGCGCCGCCAGAATGCGTTGAACAACGCCCTGATCGTGAACCGGGTGCTGATGATCGGCCTGCCGCTGCTCATCGTGAGCCTTGTGGTTCTTGGGGTGCTCTTTGCGAGGAACATGTCCAGGACGCTCGACGCACTGGCTCGCACAGCCGACCGCATCTCCATAGGCGAACTCGCAGAGTCTCCGGTTTCCGCAAACCGGCGGGATGAACTTGGAGAACTGCAGCAGAGCTTCCGGCGGATGACTTCGTGGCTGAGGAATATCTCCGAAAAAGCCCGCCAGCTGGCGGCGGGCGACTACACCGCGACCATCGCGCCGGTTTCGGATCGCGACGAACTCGGGTTTGCGCTGGCGGCGATGCTTCACAGGCTGCGCGGCTATTCCCAAGACCTGCGCAAACGGACAGAGGAGCTCGAGCAGCTGCTCGAGACCCTTCCCGTATATGTATGGATAAGCGCCGATCCTGCTCGCCGGATCATAACCGGTAACAGGGCCGCCAACGAGCTGCTGGGTGTCGCCAACGGAACCAACGTCTCTTACCTGGTTAACCCGGAGCCGGGGGTTGAACCTCCCGTGCAGCGGTTCAAGCCTGACGGCAGCGAATACGCGTCGCATGAACTCCCGATGCTGAAGGCAATGCTGACGGCAGAACCGGTCAGGGACGTTGAGATCGAACTGCGCTTCCCGGACGGACGACACGTTTATGTCATAGGCGGCGCCGCACCGCTCATCGACGACCATGGAAGCGTGCGCGGCGCCGTTTCGGCCTTCGTCGATATCACGCAGCTGATGGAAACCGAGAAGGAACGCCAGAGGATGGAGTCCGAGTTGATCCGATCCCGCAGGAATCTGATGCTGGCCGAGCATCACGAACGGCAGAATCTGGCGCGCATCCTGCACGACGGCCTGCAACAGATCCTCGTGGCGGCAAAATTCAGGGTATCACTCACGGCAAGAAATCCGGCGCACGAAGGACTGTCAGAGGTCGACAAACTGATCGACGAGGCTATAGCGATTTCGCGCTCGCTTACCTATGAAATCAGCCCGCCGATTCTTCACCAGGCGCGGGGTGATCTCGTGACCTCGATCAAGTGGCTGGCGGGCTGGATGCATGACAAGCATGGACTCGATGTCGAGATAAGTGTAAGCGGTGAGATACCGCCCGTACAGGAGACCGAACTGCTGCTGTTTTTCAGTGCGGCGAGGGAATTGCTCTTCAACGTGGTGAAGCACGCCGGCGTCAGGTCTGCTCACCTCTCCCTGGAACGTCTCAATGGCAGCCTTTCAATGACTGTTGCCGATACCGGATCCGGCTTTGCTCCTGCCAGCTCCAACCGCGGCGAAGGTGATCAAAGCGGAATCGGGCTCTTCGGCATAGCGGAAAGATTCTCCTACCTGAGCGGAGACATTCACATCGACAGCGCACCCGGGCGGGGAACCCGGATCCGGCTTACCGCACCGCTGTTACAGGGAACGTGAATCGGCAAGCGAATCGGCAAACGGTTCTTTGGCATACGCTTTCTGCAACTCGGCTATGTCGAAGGGCAAGCGATGCCGGAGTTGGGCGCCATGAGGCGCTCAAATCCCGCCTCGCGCAGCATCATCACGCATGCGTCGACACCCAGTCCACGGTTCCCGGTAGTGTCCCGCTCGGTATCGCGGGGATTGGCGCCCGTTTCGGCAAAGGCTGCATTTGCGCCCGAAGTCAATCCGACAGGATTTGGTTCGTGCACCCCGATGCTTCTGATTTCCCGGCATGCCAGGCTGGCAAGGGCTACCACCGCGGTTACCTGGGCGAGCCGCAATTCGGTAATCTGACCCAGCGCCGCCAGCGGACTATCGGGAACCTGGACGCGGCGCATTGCCCCATGCTGGACGCACCCATAGTCTAACCCGACAAACAGCTGATCAACGATCTCTTCCGGAGTGTGTTCGGGTCCTATCGGCTCACAGCAGTAGTACAAGTCAAGCCCTGCATCCCTGACGGCCTTGATCGTCGCCAGCCTTTGTTCGACGCTCAGCTCGGTGTCCTTCCCCTCCCGCAGACGGAGGATGTGGTAAGCGCCGCTTACCCCCGCTTCCTTGAGGGCGCGCGCTTGGTCGAGGTTGAAATCGCCCGTGTTGACTACGATCCGGGGGCCGCGGGGCAACTTGTCGCGCAGCCGTTCCACTGTCCTGACGAGTTGTCGGAAATCAAAGCGGTGGGTGGTCATCAGGAAAACGGCATAGACCGGCCCGGAAGCAGTGAGACTGCCCGCGATCGCGAGAATCTCATCAGGCGCCATCGCGCCCGGGGTCAGCCGTGTGTGGTTTTCTCCAAGGCTGCAAAAGCCGCACCGGCCCGGACAGGGCTGGATCTCTATTCCTATCTGGCTGAGAACAACTGCCGAATTGCCGAAACGTTCCCTGCCGATGGCATCGGCGATGGCACGGGTCATTGAGGCTTCGGCAGAAGCGGCAGGATAGGCCAGCATCGCCGCGCAATCCTGCCTTGAAGGCGGAATCCCCTCCTGGGTACGGTCCAGTATCTTAAGCAGTCGAGTGTCAATCTTCATATCATCTCCATTGAAAGCCCGCTTTGCCGCAGGATTGTAGACCGCTGAACCGGGAAGTGCCAACTTCGAATTCAATCCCCTATCTTTTGCGCCGCTCCTGGTTTATCTTTGAAGGCACCGTTCATCAGAGGGATCTGCGATATGACATCAGGATATCCACATGTTTTCGAGCCTCTGAGGATCAGAGGCGTTCAATTTAAGAACCGGCTCGAGATGGCCCCTCCTTCGCCGAACCTGGCTGACAGGGAAGGACGGGTGACGACAGAGTTTGTGAATTTCTTCCGGCCCATAGCAAAAGGGGGCGTTGCCGTCATTCACGTCGGCAATTCCGTTGTCGATATCAGGGAAGCGTGCGACGAGGAACGGCAGCTTGATCTCGGAAGCGATGCCTGCATTCTGCCGCTGACCCGTTTTGTCGAGATGTGCCACGGCTATGGCGCGCTTGCGTCTCTCGAGATCAACCACAACGGAAAGGATTCGCAGTACGAGAAGACCGGGAGGCCGGCGTACAGCGCCTCACCCATTATCGCCTCGAGCGAACTGATGCGTGCGAAGCTGCACGGCAGGGAACCGATTCCGGCGATAGAGATGGATCATGCAAAGATCAAAGAGACGGTGGAGAAGTATGCCGTTGCTGCGTACCGCTGCAAGAGAGCCGGCTTCAAGATGTGCATGGTCCACGGCGGACATGGAAACCTCATTTCGCAGTTCGCGAGCCGCCTCTACAACAAGCGCACCGACGAATATGGCGGTTCTCTCGAAAACCGTGCCCGCTTCGCCATCGAGGTGCTCGACAGGATCCGCGAGTTGTGCGGAGAGAACTTCGTGATCGAATACCGGATCTCCGCCGATGAAATCCATCCCGACGGCATGCACTTTGACGAGACTCTCAGGTTCGTCGAGTTGATCCGGCACAAGGTCGACATACTCCACGTCTCGGCGGGCCTGCACGGCGAACTCCAGTACATGCGCAACTGGTGGCAGAACTACCTGATGGACAGGATGTACAACGTGCATTATGCGGCCGACATCAAGAAAGCATTCCCCGACCTTCTGGTATGCACTGTCGGGTCGATCATGAATATCGCGCAGGCCGAACGGATAATCTCGTCGGGTCAGGCCGATTTCGTCGCGATGTGCCGCCCTATCCTCGCGGATCCGGAAATGCCGCGGAAATACGCGACTGGAAAAGAAGAGGATCACCGTCCCTGCATCCGCTGCCAGTACTGCGGCAGCCGCCTCCTGATTCCGGCCGTGATCAACTGTGCCGTGAATCCGTTTCTTGGCAATGAAACCGAGTTTCCGGAAGCAAGGGTGGGCAAGGCCGAGGTGAAGAAGAAGGTAGCGGTGATCGGGGGCGGACCGGCAGGCATTCAGGCCCTCTTGACGTTGTGCGAACGTGGACATGATGTCACGTTGTACGAGATGAGCGACCGGCTGGGGGGCCATGTGGTTCCCGGATCTGCGCTCTCGTTCAAGCAGGATATGAAGGATTATCTCGCCTGGCTCGTGCGCCAGGCGATGAAGATGCCTGCGCGCGTACTTCTCAACACTGAAGCCACGAAAGAAATGCTCGAGGCGGAGCGCTATGACGCCCTCATAATCGCCGTCGGGTCGAGGCCGCTGATTCCGACTGTCCCCGGAATCGAGAAGCCGCATGTCCACTGGGCGCCGGAGGCGGATAACGGGGACGTGAAAGTGGGTGACCGGGTGGTTGTGGTGGGTGCCGGCTCAGTCGGGATCGAGTGTGCGATAGAGCTCAAGCGGGCAGGGAAGAGTGTCACCGTTGTCGAGAAGGCCCCGGACCTGTCGAATCTGCCCGTTTCAGCCGGCGGTGCGGTGGCCATGGAGTTGATGTCGCTCGTGCAGGAACTTGTCGTTCCGGTGCATTTCAACTGCAGTCTCGAGGAAATAACCGATACCAGCGTGGTATGTCGTGACGTCGTTTCCAGCGGCAAGACTGAGTTTGCCGCCGACACCGTACTTCTTGCCCTCGGGATGAGCGCGAGACACGATATCGCCGATTCCCTGCGACGCTGTGCTCCGGAAACGGAAGTATTTGTCGTTGGGGACGCAACCGAGCCGGGCAACATCGCCGGCGCAGTCATGTCCGCTTTTAAGGCAGCCGCCCGTTTGTAAAGTTGCGTTTCGGTTTTTTCCGGTGCAAGATATGTGGCCTCAATCTGGAGAAACGCATTTGAAGCAGCTGAAATTTCTTTCCTTCCCGTTCCTTCTGTGGTTTTGCGTGATGACGGCGGTATGTGAAGACAAGCCGGCGGCGTCAACGCCCAAGACCGCCGCTTCAGCCAAGAAGGCTGCGGCGGTTACTCCGAAAATCAAGTATCTGGCGGGAGAAGATCCTGAATTTGCAGAAAAGCACGGATGGCCGGTTAAGTACCCGGATCCCTTGTCAGGGTCGATTCTCCCGAAAAAGCGCATAGTCGCGTACTACGGAAATCCGCTCTCGAAGAGGATGGGCGTGCTCGGCCAGTATCCGAAAGAGGAGATGCTGCGCCGTCTGAGAAACGAAGTTCACAGGTGGGAGAAAGCCGATCCGTCTGTAAAGGTGCAGCCGGCCCTCCACCTCATTGCTGTTGTGGCCCAGAAGGATCCCGGGAAAGCCGGCAAGTACCGGATGATCATGCCGGATAAGATCATCAATCAAGTGTATGAGTGGGCAAAGGAGAGCAACGCGATCCTGTTTATCGATATTCAGACGGGGCATGACGACATACGGAATCTTCTCCCGCGCTTTGAATGGATACTGAAGGATCCGGATGTGCACCTGGCAATCGATCCCGAATTCAATCTGATCACGAGCGGGAAACGCCCGGGGACCAAAATCGGGACGTACGATGCGTCTGACATTAATTATGTGTCCGGTTACCTGTCGCGAATCGTGAAGAAGTACGATCTCCCTCCAAAGGTTCTGGTGGTGCATCGCTTCACGCGGAAGATGGTGACGAATTCGAAAGAAATCGAGTTGTGCCCGGAAGTGCAGATCGTCATGAATATGGACGGCTGGGGCGCTCCATGGTTGAAACGCGATACGTACCGGGACTACATCGTCAGGGAGCCGGTGCAGTTTACAGGTTTCAAGCTCTTCTACCACAACGACACCAAGAAGGGGCATCCGCTCCTTACCCCGCGAGAGGTCCTGCGGCTGAAGCCTGTTCCTTTGTATATTCAGTATCAGTAGAAGGCGCCGCGGATTCTAAATTTCACGAACCTGCAAAATCCGCGGCTTCTCGGCAGAGGATCACACCGACGCCCGGATGGCGGAAATCATCGCATCCGACGGGCCGTTTTTCGAGAGGTAACCGACGGCACCGGCTTCCCGCATCAGGAAAGCCATCTCTGCTTCCTCGAACATCGACAATCCAATCACCCGTACCTGCGGCATTTCGTCGTGAATCAGCCGGGTGGCCTGCACCCCGTCCATCCCGGGCATGCATACATCCATCAGGATGACGTCCGGCCGAACGGTTCGTGCCAGCTCAACTGCCGCCTCGCCATTGGCTGCTTCTCCCACGATCTCTACATCGGGTGCGACCTTGAGAAGGCTGACTATTCCCTGTCGAATTACCGTGTGATCATCGACGAGGATGACCTGGATCTTCTTCCGGTCATCGTGGCCTGCGTATGTCTGGACACCCTGCTGCTGAATCATTCGGGCTCGTTCGGCCCTGGTCGTGGGCGGCAAGCCGATCCTGCACCTGGTACCCAGTCCCGGAGTGCTGAAGATCTGCAGTTCACCGTCGAGTTCGCGAACGCGCTCGCTGATCGCCGCCAGGCCGCCCGCGCTGCCGGTCTGAAGCGACACTCGATCAGGATCAAAGCCGTCGCCGCTGTCTTCCACTTCAATCTGGAGCAATTCCCCGGTTCGGCCGGCGCTGACGCGGGCCAGCTTTGCGTGGGAGTGTTCGACGACATTGGTCAGCAGCTCGCGGACCGCCTGCACGATCGCGAGCTTGATCTCGTCGGAGGTGGATTCGACCGCGTCAGAGACTGCCAGCTCTATCTGAATCCCATGGCGATCCCGGAAGGACTGCGCCAGCAGCTTCAGTGTCGGGATCAGCTCCGCTTCAGGCAGGATCGAAAGGGCAAGATCGCCCGCCAGATGACGCGATGTCTCGAGGCACTGTCTTGTGATTGAAGTCGTGGCTGCGGCAGCACGGCGCATTTCTCTGCGAGATGCCGCCACCGTTTTGTCGAAGCTCGAAGCAAAGAGCTGCTGCAGTGCTTCGTTGAGCAGCTGGATCGCCGTGTGGCATTCGTGCTGCCTTGCCTGAGCCATCTTTTCGGAAAGTGACTGAAACTCTCCTCTGCGGATTTGCAGCGCGTTTTCCGCCCTGGCGTGCAGCAGCAGTTCGTCCTGCATGTCCGAGACGACGCTGGAAAGCTTGAGCATCCGCTCGCGAAGGCTGTTGAGCAGGTCGCTTTCGGGCTCGATTGACGAGATGTCGATAGCGAACACTACCGTGTGGTTGCGGAACTTGTTGAGCCGCCCACCTGCGACAATGGCCGGAGCCAGGTTGCCGTCGCGGCGCAGGAAGATCTTCTCGTAAGGCCTGCAGATGCCTGACGTGCTCACTTCTTCCACCAGCCGGCTGTCCTGCTCCATGAGTTCAGGGACGGTGATGAGCCTCCAGTTGACTGTGCCGCTGTGGATTTCTTCGGGAGTGTAGCTGATCATGTCGCAAAACGGCTGGTTTGCGTCCGCAAGGTGCCCGTCTGCATGCCAGAGGGCGCTTGGCAGAGGGCCGTTCTTTAATGAATGCCAGAACTGTCTTTCTTTGTCTCTCATCGGTGATTCCTGTAAAGATGAGTTTGACCGGCGGAAAAATATCAGAATGAGTTATAAGGAAGAGCAGCGGTAACCTGCGGAGTTTGATGCGTTGATGAGCCGGCCAGAAATTGATGTGTAAATACTAAAACTCCTTTATTCTCAATCTGTATGTATTATTCATACATTATTCACCGGACGGCGCAATGGGTACATCTGCGTGATCGCATCTGCGTATAATTACGCATGTCGCCCGTCCGCCGCCGGGGGGGTCGACGGCTGACCAGGGCGTGAATTTACGGTCAGGCTTTTCAGGGGCCATCCGGATGCCGCGTGGCGCAGTACCGTCATATACTCGCAGCACGTATAGACCCGGTGATAAGCATTCCGACAGAACATTGTTAACATATGGTTCGAATGCCGTGTGCCGGACCATGGTATATATCAACCGCAAAGGTTCAGGCTGCCCTGCGAGCTTCTTGAACCGACCTCAGAAAATCCAAGAGATCCGTGTTGACTTGATCCGCATGCGTGGCGGTGAGGCCGTGCGGCAAGCCTGGATAATAGATTTCCTTCGCTCCCTTAATGAGCCTGGCCGACTTCTTCGCTGAGTCCTTTACGGGCACTATCTGGTCGTCTTCACCATGCATTACTAGCGTAGGCACATCAAACTTCTTGAGATCCTCGGTGAAGTCGGTCTCGGAAAACGCCTTTATGCTGTCGTACGCGTTCTTGAGGCCGGTCTGCATGCTCCACAGCCAGAATTGATCCACCGTCCCCTGCGAAACGCTCGCACCCGCTCGATTGGCACCGTAGAACATTACGGCAAGGTCCTTGTAGAATTGCGAGCGGTCCTTGATAAGGTTGTTGCGCAATTCGTCAAACACTTCGATCGGGAGTCCCTCGGGATTGGCAGCAGATTTCAACATGATCGGGGGTACGGCGGCGATCAGGACGGCGGCGGCGACTCGCTTTGTGCCGTAGCGTCCGATATACCGCGCGACTTCGCCTCCGCCTGTTGAATGACCTACCAGCGTCACTTCAGCGAGATCCAGCGCCTCAATGACGGCGGCCAGATCGTCGGCATATCCATCCATGTCATTTCCAGACCAGGGTTGGCTGGACCGGCCGTGGCCGCGACGGTCGTGCGCAACAACGCGAAAGCCATTCTGAGCCAGGAAAAGCAGTTGGCTGTCCCACGCATCCGAATTCAGCGGCCATCCGTGAGAAAAAGTGACGGCCGGGCCCGTGCCCCAGTCTTTGTAGTAGATCGTCGTCCCATCTTTTGCAGTAATCGTAGTCATGATTCTCCTTGAGTTGTTACTGGGTGGGTATCAGCACCGGCGCGCCTTTGTTCTTAACGAGGAACACGAGAAACTTCGCCGGTTTGGTTCGGCTTGCATTCCGCCCAACCACGTGAACATCATCGGGGCCTTCATAGAAGGTTTGCCCGGGTGTCAGGGTTACTTCTTTCCCGCCGCTCAACTGCATCACGATGGAACCCTCAAGCACATACACGAATGCATGTGCGTTGTGGCGATGGATCGGGTCCGAGCCACCCGGTGGGTATTCAACTGTGATCACCAGCGCTTCTTTCCCAGGAACCTCCGTCAGGTCTTTCGACAAGAGCGGCGTCACCTTCACATCTCCGCGCAGCGGCGTGACTGGCGCGAGAGATACCAGCAGCAAACCCAGCTTTAGCAATGTCATATCAACTAACCTTTCGCCTCGGAATTTGCGCTGCAGACTGAACGAGCCAGGTTTCGAAGCGAGTCTCACCGAGTCGTGCGTTATTGCCCGGAATCAGCGTTTTCTCGCTGATTTTGGCTCCGGAGTAACCAGCGTCAGGATCAGAGACGACTTCGCGAGGGTCTTTGAGTGCGGCCAGGCGCCGGCGGACTAGTTCATCCAAACGAAACTGTTCCGGGCCTCCAATTTCAACGATGTCGTTAAGCGGCTGACCTACTGCAATCCTGCCCACAGTACCTGCTACATCGTCGGCAGCCATCGGCTGGAAAAGTACAGGAGGCAGATGCACTTTGCCGCCGACCATGGAAATGTCGGCAAGGCTCTTGAGGAACTCGAAAAACTGCGTCGCGTGAACGATCGAGTAAGGGATCGAAGATTCTTTGATCAGTTTCTCCTGAGCCATCTTGGCCCGGAAGTAACCGCTTTCAGTCAGCTGCTCGGTCCCTACTACTGATAACGCGACGTGATGCTGCACCCCCGCGTCGGCCCCATACGTGAGAAGGTTACGAGTTGATGTTTCGAAGAACTCCAGCACCGCTGCATCCTCCCAGGAGGGAGCGTTTGACACGTCAACGACCACCGACGAACCTTGCAGCACCTCGGCGAGCCCCTCGGTCGTGATGGTATTGACACCCGAATTGGGGGCTGCCGGTACCGCCTCGTATCCGCCTTCACGAAGCTTGATGACAAGCTTTGATCCGATAAGACCAGTACCGCCGATCACTACGATCTTCATAATCCTTGCCTCCTCTTTTTAGGCAAGCAATTTCGAGAACATCAGTCTCTTCTGTTCGCTAAGACAGAATTCCCGCAGCACAGGTCGGAAAATACGCCAGTTCGGATTTATGTTCCGGCCGTGTACAGGTTCGAAGTGTGCGCAATTCTTCCCGAGTAAGTTGCGACCAATGAGCGGATAGTTGAAGTGCCCGGGGTATTCTCGCCCTATAGATTCGCTAGCTCGGTTGCGGATTGTGCCACCCGCCGATATCAGCTGCAAGGCGATCGGCCTCGATCGGGCCCCAGGTGCCCGGTTCGTATCCATACAGCGGAGTTCTTTCACCGATAACGGGATCAACAATAGTCCATGCCGCTTCGACAGCGTCTTCGCGGACGAACAGCATCAGATCTCCGTGCATAGCGCCGGCAAGCAGTATCTCGTACGGAAAATAGTTGTCGGCCTGCGCATTCACGGCGGAGAGCTCAACCGGCATAGATTCCAATCCCGGTCCTGAACGCTTGATTTGAGCACCCAGATTCAGTGACAAATCCGGACCCAGGCGAAAGCGCAGATAATTGCTGCCCGGAGGAAGCTTTCCCGTCGGCGCTTGCCTGAGTTTCGCCAGAACCTCGGTGGCGGTGACCGGAAGCAGCTTGCCGGTCCGAATGAGAAACGGCACGCCGGCCCAGCGCCATGAGTCAATCTCAAAGCGCACGGATGCATAGGTTTCAATTTGTGAATCCGGATCGATTCCGGCCTCCTGCCGGTAGCCGTGAAATTGACCGCGCACCACCCAAGCCGGGTCAAGCGGCGGAATTGCACGGAAGACTCTGACCCTTTCATCCCTCAGCGACTCAACGTAATTGGCGGTCGGCGGCTCCATGGAAAGGAATGCTACCACCTGCAGCAGGTGATTCTGCACGACATCACGGATTGCTCCTGTCTCGTCATAGAATTTTCCCCGGCCGGCCACACCGAAGTCTTCTGCCATCGTAATCTGTATGCTATGCACATAGTTACGGTTCCAAATCGGCTCGAGAAAAGTGTTGGAGAAACGAAAGACAAGAAGATTTTCGACAGCCAGTTTGCCCAGGTAGTGATCGATGCGGAATATGTTGTTTTCTTCAAAGATTGAATGCAGCACTTTATTCAGCTTACGGGCGGATGCAAGATCGCGTCCGAAGGGTTTTTCAAGGATGACCCGTGCTCCCTGGGTGCAACCGGCTCGTTCCAATCCTTCCACAACGACCGAAAAGAGGCTGGGCGGGATGGCCAGGTAATGGATGGGACGACTGGCGTCCTTCAATGCTTCTCGCAGACGCCGAAATGTGTCCGGATCCCTGTAATCACCATCGATGTATTCAAGCAACTGAACCAGCTTGCTGAAAGCAGCCGTGTCGACTCCTCCGCCATGATCCGCAAGGCTCTCATGCACTCTGGATCGGAACTGATCGAGATTCCAGCCCGACTTTGCTACTCCGATGACCGGCACATCCAGAGTCTGACGCTGGATCATGTGCTGCAGGGCGGGAAAGATCTTTTTGTAGGCCAGGTCCCCGGTTGCGCCGAAAAACACCAGAGCGTCGGACAGATCACCAGGCGATGATTGGAAATACTTGCTGCTCATCCTTGTGTCCTTCGATGGGGAATTCTTGAGAAAGAGTGCCAACCAGGGGAGTCCGGTGGCGGCGTGTTGTTCCTAGCCTGCCTTTCTAAGTTCGGCGATCTTTCCGTCTATGCTCGACATCAGGTTCTCCCATGATTTGACGAAAGCCTCGGCACCTTCCTCCTGAAGGTCCTCCGCTGTCTTGTCTACGTCGATCCCTGCGCGGATAAACTCAGACAGTTCCTGTTCCGCATTGCCCCCGTTGCGAGGGAGCATCCGGCCTACCCTCCCGTGATCTTCGAATGCGGTTAGTGTAGCTTCAGGCATAGTGTTGATGGTATGCGGTGCAGCTAGGGATTCGATATAGAGCACATCGGAAGCCTTGGGATCTTTAGTGCCGGTGCTGGCCCATAGCAGGCGCTGCGGCCGAGCGCCGAAATTTGCCAGCCGCAACCAGCGATCACTGTCGAGTAGATCACGGTAAGCCTTATAGGTGCGTTTAGCCATGGCTATGCCGATCCGATTGTGCAGCTGCTCGGGTGTCTTTCTGTTGACCGAAACGTCCCACCTGCTGATAAACAGCGACGCAGCCGATTGGATGCACGGGTTGCGACCTGCGGCGATGCGCCGCTCAATCCCGCGTATATAAGCGTCGGCCGCCGCGAGGTAGTGTTCGCGTGAAAACAGAAGCGTCACGTTGATTGGAATGCCTTCAAAAATCGACTGTTCGATCGCTGGGATTCCCTTAGGAGTGCCCGGTATCTTTATGAACAGGTTCGGCCGGCCAGCTCTCATGTGCAGTTGACGGGCAGCCGCAACTGATTTTGATGTGTCGTAGGCCAGCTCAGGCGACAGCTCGAGGGAAACCCACCCATCAACTCCGTCGGTCATTTCGTGAGCGGGTCGGAACAAATCGGCCGCGGCCGTGCAATCCTCAAGTGCAAGTTCAAAGAATAGTTCTTCTCCGCTTTTACCGGACGCATTTTTTTCACAAATGCTCGCATCGTAGTCGGAGCTGCTCCTGATTGCCTTCTCAAATATGGTCGGGTTTGAGGTCAATCCTGTGAGAGAGTACTCGGCAATGTAGCGTTTCAAGCCGCCTCCGGTCAGCAGCTTGCGGCTTATGTTGTCCAGCCAGAGACTCTGTCCTGCTTCATGGAGCTTCTGAGTTGTTTTCACGATTCCTCCTGACAAAGCGTACTAATTTCGTATCCGGTCAAGTTGCCAACATGCTCAATTAAGATATGCGCCTTCGGATGGTTCTACTACTTCCCTTTCTCGGCATGCCCGCCGAATTCAAATCTCATGGCGGATAGCAACTTGTCAGCGAAATCTGCGGCGCCTCGTGAGCTGAACCGCTTGAACAGAGCAGCAGCCAAAGTGTTGGCCGGCACGCCTTCGTCAATGGCCGCATTCACTGTCCAACGCCCCTCGCCCGAGTCGGATACCCGTCCTGCGAAGTGCTTCAGTTCAGGATCTGCGGCCAGCGCCGCAGCTGTGAGGTCGAGCAGCCATGAGGCAATCACGCTACCTCTACGCCAGACTTCGGTGATATCGGCGAGGTTCAAGTCATATGTGTAATACTCGGGATTGCGCAGTGGAGTAGTTTCCGCGTCGGCTGTGCGCTCGCTCTTTCCTGCGTTGGCATTCTTGAGGATATTCAAGCCCTCGGCATAAGCGGCCATCAGGCCGTACTCGATTCCGTTGTGAACCATCTTCACGAAATGGCCGGCCCCATTGGGTCCGCAATGAAGATAGCCACGCTCGGCAGTCCCGCCCAATTCCTCACGCCCGGGCGTGCGCTCCAGCGCTCCGATACCGGGCGCCAGTGTGGCGAATATCGGATCGAGGTGATGCACAATCGCGAGCTCGCCCCCGATCATTAGACAGTAGCCCCGTTCGAGGCCCCACACTCCACCGCTCGTGCCGCAATCGACATGATGAATGCCGTGGGATGCCAGCCGTTTGGATCGCTCAATGTCGTCCCGATAATAGGAGTTGCCGCCGTCGACAACAATGTCGCCTCGTGAGAGCCTGGCAACGAGTTCGTCCAGTTGCGAATCAACAATCGCCGCGGGGACCATCAACCAGACCAGGCGAGGTTCAGTCAATTGTGCGAGAAAATCGTCCAGTGTAGTCGAACCATTCGCGCCCTCGCGTTCCAGAGCACGCACCGCGTCAGTCGATATGTCGCGCACCACACACTGATGTCCCCCTCGCATCAGGCGCCGCACCATATTGGCGCCCATACGTCCTAATCCGATCATCCCTACCTGCATTCGACTCCCCCTGCACTGCACGCTGCAACCCGATATCAATTGCGCTAATGCAATCGCCCTTCACGTTAAGCTGTCTCTGTAGCGGTAGGAAGCAATTCAGAGGCCTAATGGCGATCCATTTGTATGGGAATGTGCCGGCCTCTCGAATCATTGCTTATCGAATAGTGCAGGTGGGTGAGTCTATTGCGTGCAAGTCCGAATTCTCATGAGCTCAAACAAGCGGGATGGCAGTTTTGAAAGAATTCGGAGCTTTGTCCGACGACTGCTGAGCCGGGCTGCTTTCCTGTTCATCAACAGCTTTATCACTATCGCTATCCTGGCTGCAGTTGCCATGCTTACTCGAACTCCGTTTGTCTTTCCATCGCTGGGCCCGACAGCTTTTCTATTGTTCTATGCACCGGAAGTCCCGGCTGCCAGCCCGAGGCACACAATTTTCGGCCATGCTATCGGGATTATTTGCGGGTTCGGAGCACTCTGGGTTTGTGGCCTTACCAATGCTATGCCCACGATTGAAATCGGAGTCAGCCGGGCCCGCATCTTTGCAGCTGCGTTGTCACTGGCAGCGACCGGTGCCATGATGATCGCGCTCAAATCCGAACACGCTCCGGCAGGAGCGACCACTCTGATTATTTCGCTCGGATTCGTTACGAGCCCTTCAATTTAATGGTGATTGAAATGGCGGTAGCCTTGTTGGTACTCCAGGCGATCGTCATCAACCGCCTTGTCGGGCTGCATTATTTTGTGTGGAGAATGCGCCGTGACAGAGACCAAAGGTAGCGTCCGATTGACGAGCAGCATTTGAGGAAAGCTTCCTGCCGTGGGCGGCCTCTTACCGGGGAGCGGGATCCAGCCTTCGTTCACGATTTCTGATCAGCCGGCAGAACGCATGTTGGGGCAGGCTGTCTGCTGCGCATCTGGAAAGGCGGAACGGCCGCAGGATTCTCCGCGTCGGGAATCATGATCAGGAAGGTGCTCCCTTTTCCTCTCGCGCTCCTGATCTTCATACGACCGCCAAGCACCTCGATGCGTTCCCGGATACTCAGCAGGCCGAATCCGGTGGTTTCCTTCAGTCTCTGTGGATCGAAGCCGCGACCTCGATCCCAGACCGACATACAGACGTACTCTCGGTGCCGCCAGACGTGAATCCCGCCCTGTTTCACGCGGGCATGTTTGATGACATTGAAAAGCAGCTCCTGAGCAGCCCGGTAGAAAAAGGCCTTGAGCTCGTCAGAATGCAGTTGGACCTCGCCGTTCGACTTAACAAGAACCGCAAGTCCGTGTTTGGTTTGAAACTGATTTGCGAGCCACCGGAGAGTGGCGGTAAGGTCGCAGTGATGCAGAACAGGCGGGCTAAGCTCGTGGGATAGGCTGCGGGACGTGTCGATTGCGCTTTTGAGCATGTCATCGATCTGGACGACGTTCGCGGCCAGCGAAGAATCATGGCCGATCCGGCTCTTTACTAAACTCAGCTGGAACTTCGCCGCGGCGAGCTGCTGCTGCAAGTCCTCGTGCAGGATTTCCCCAAGGCGCTTGCGTTCGCGCTCTTCCGCCTGCGACAACTCCAGTGCGAGTTCCTGCAACTGCCGGCTGCGGCGCTGTAACTCCTCCGTTCTCTGCGCCACCTTCGCTTCCAGCGTCGCGTTCAAGTCGCGCAGTTCCTCTTCCATCTGCTTCCGGGACGTGATGTCGAGGCAATACTCGATCATTTGAATTACACGCCCCTGTTTATCAAATATAGGATAGCCGTGGATCTCTATGTTCCTCCGCTCCCCAGAGGCGTCGTAATGCACTTGTTCGATTATGACCGGCTTGCCGGTTCGCTTCACCTGTTCCAGAGGTTTTACAAAATCCTGGTTCAAAGATGCTATGGAACATCCGCTCGTCTCCGAGCAGCAGCATGCGGGCGGGCTGTTCTTGAGCTGTGCTGCCGTATTAGCCATGAGTATCCTGTGATCGGCGGCATCGATCACGCAGAAGGGATGGGTCAGCGATTCCAGGACTTCGTTCAGGAAATCGTTGCGTTTGCGCAGCAATACTTCCATCCGCTTCCGGTCGGTGATGTCCCGTCCGTAGAGGTTGACATATCCTTCCGACACGATCGGCGCGATGGAAAAGGAGTAGGTGACATGGCCGCACGCGACCTCCGCTTCAATAGCCGCACCGGTCTCCAGGGCGATCTTGATGTGCCGGCGAATTCCGTCGGGCACTGCGGATACCAACCGGCAATTCCATGAGGCGAGGAGACCGGCGCTGGAGTCATTAGCGTACAAGATGATGCCGTCCCTGGAGACTCGCAAAACGGGCGACGGGTTCTGTCCTGCTACGCTTTGCAGCTCTTCTTCCGCCTTCTTGCGATCCGAAATATCGCTGACTACAAGTAATCGGAGTGCAGCCGGACCTCCGGTCGGGATGCAGTCCATCCGGGCAGCGAAAGTCTCTCCATCTGCATTGACCAGCTTCAGTTCACAGGCTTTCGCGCGTGATGTCTTCCAGAGGCTCCCGAAATACACATCATAGGCGCCTCGATCATCTTGGTGCACAAACTGTTCAAACGCCCGACCCTCGAGATCCTTCTTTGTGCATCTGAGCAGACGGGCAAGCGCAAGGCCGGCATCTCGAATCGTCCCTTTCCGGTCTGCCTTCAGGTAGCCGGCATTGAGGGATTGAAGAATGGCCCCGATTTCCCTGGTATTCCCCCGTCGCAGGGGGTTCGGTCTTGTCTGAGGCGTATTACCCATTCAGCAAACTTCAAGTCTTGGTGGTCTGTCAGTAATAGTCCTGTCAATCATGGACTTTATACTTTATATTGAGAAATCCGCGCGAGGCTTTTCTCATCAGTATAGGTAAATCTACCTCGTCGGGTACAGATTATCAAACTGTATCTGTGGATGTTGTGTGACCGGGCTCGATCAGACTATCGGCCGGATCCAGAAAGGTGCCTTGCCAAAAAGCATGAAGTTCCCGATCAAAGATAGGCCTCATCAATATAGCACCATCGCCAGTCTTCCCCTGGTTCATAGGACTGGACAATCGGATGATTGCTGCCGTGAAAATGCTTCCTTGCGTGCCGGTTTGGGGATGAATCTCAGCAGCCGACGTGACCGCACGTCAGACATAGCCGCAGATGAACCCACGAGGAACCGGTCTTGAGGCAATCCTCACAGCCATCAGCGCTGGGCGTAACCGGTCTTATCAGCTTCTCATGTGGATCGACCATAACCTTTGTACCTCGTTTCCACTGAAGCTTGATCGCGACCAGTCGTGGACAGTCGATGACTCTTGGCACGCCAAAGTTCCGGGAATATCGAATCCGGGGCTTTTCGGATATTCCGACGTTCGGAGTCGCGGAAATCTGTTTTATCATGCACGTGGTGACAGGATTTCGTGGGGAGGCGCGAGAGAATGATTTACGTGGTCGACGTTGAAGCGGACGGGCCGATTCCTGGAGATTATTCGATGCTGTGGATCGGCGCCGTCGCCCTGGAAACATTTGAAACATTTGAAGTGAAACTCAAGCCGCTTCCTTCCGCCTCCTTCACCTGGGAAGCTCTCGATGCCACCGGGCTCGACAGAAGAGAATTTGAAGAGAACGGGGAGTTGCCGGAAATCGCGATGAGTAGATTCAGCTCCTGGATCCAGAAAACGAACAGAAAGGGGAGGCCGGTTCTGTTCTCGGACAACAACCAGTTCGATGGAATGTTCATCGCCTGGTACTTCATTCACTTCCTGAAGCACAATCCATTCAGCTACTCCAGCCGCAGGATCGGTGATCTCTATTGCGGCCTCAAGCGGGATCTGTTTGCCAACTGGAAACACCTTCGAAAGACACCGCACACCCACCACCCGGTGCAGGACGCAATGGGAAACGCCGAGGCGCTCAAGGCAATACTGGAGGAGATGAAAAGCTGATCACGGGTGTCCGCCAGGGAACCGGTCCCTGGCGGTCGCGTCATCGCGCGATGCGCGTAATGCTCCTAATCGAGCACGAAGGAAATCTTCATAATCACACGGTATTTCGCCACTTTGCCGTTTTCGAAGATCACCTCCTGCTCTTTTACCCACGCGCTGCGCAGATTATGCAGAGTCTCGGCCGCTTTCCCGACTCCGATGTTGATGGCATCTTCAAAGCTCTGAGTCGATTCCCCGCTTAGTTCGATGAATTTGGCTACTGACATGATTCCGCCTCCTTTCAGGAATGCTCCGAATGTAATGTGACAATGTTTGCAATTCCCAATCCAACTTGCGGAGTGCAAACGGCAGCCGGCCCGGGTCAAACAGGCCGGGCGGTTCCTTGAAACAGCCTCAAGCCGTTGTTACCATGCAGATAACGTCGTGCCTAATCAGTTAGCAGCACAGGCGAGTCCCCCCAGCATGTTTTGCCTTCCTGTGGAATGAGTAGACGCTTGTCAGCAATGTTGGCCCGGGAAAGTGTCCAGTGACTATTCTGGTTTCGGTATTGGCAGGATTCGCAGCGGCTGTGTGTGCGCCGGTGGCGGTGCGCTTCCGCCAGGCTGCCGCAGGCTACTGGCTTTCCGCCGTGCCCGCGGCGCTGCTGTTCTTCTTTCTCGTTACACTCGCTAAGTTTTCAGGAGATCCGATAGCCGTCACCTATCCGTGGGTCCCCTCTCTCAGCCTTGATCTCTCGTTCTATGTCGACGGAGTAAGCCTGCTTTTCGCAATCCTGATAAGCGGAATGGGCCTGCTGGTAACCGTATATTCCGCAGGGTACCTGAAGGACCAGCCTCAGCTCGGCCGCTACTACGGATGGCTCATGGTCTTCACGGCGGCGATGCTGGGAGTGGTGACATCGGACAATCTCCTTCTTCTCTACGTGTTCTGGGAACTGACCAGCATCAGTTCATTCATGCTGATCGGGTACAGGCATGAGGATGAGGATGCGCGCCAGGGTGCGCTTCAATCACTGCTGGTAACCAACATGGGTGGGCTGGCGCTGCTGGCGGGAGTGCTGCTGCTTGGACTTGCCGGAGGCACGCTTGAGGTTTCCGACCTGCTCAATCGACGGGAACAGATTTCCGCAAGCCCGCTTCTGGCTCCTGCCATCATCCTCATCCTCACCGGCGTCATGACAAAGTCGGCCCAGTTCCCGTTTCACTTCTGGCTCCCTCGAGCAATGGTGGCTCCGGCGCCGGTGAGCGCATATCTTCACTCTGCCGCAATGGTGAAGGCAGGCATTTACCTCATGATCCGGCTGAGTCCTGTGATGAGCGGCAACGACTGGTGGAGTTCCCTCGGGATTGCAGTGGGAGTCGCAACTCTTCTGCTCGGCAGTTACATGTCTCTTTGCCAGACTGACATAAAACTGCTGCTGGCGTATTCGACAATCGGCGCCCTCGGATTGATCACTCTGTTGACGGCACTCGGATCCGCTCATGCACTCGAGGGCGCTATCGCCTTTCTGCTGGCCCATGCGCTTTACAAAGGTTCGCTGTTTCTGGTTTCGGGGGTGATTGATCACGAAACAGGGACCCGTGATGTGACACAACTGGGCGGCCTGCTTCGTTTTATGCCCGTGACGGCGGCCGCCTCATTCATCGCGGCTTTGTCAATGGCAGGAATCCCGCCTCTCTTCGGCTCTGTCGCAAAAGAAATCGCGTACGAAGCAGGAGTGGAGAGCGGCGCCGCAATCGCGACGGTGGTTTTCGCGGGAGGAGTCTCGTTTGTGTTTGTCGCGGTGATGGCCGGAGGCAAGCCGTTCCTCGACACCGTTCCGGGCGCACGCAAGAGCGGGCATCCTGGGCACGTCCCGTTCTCGATGTGGATCGGTCCGGCAATCCTCGGAGCGGTCACCCTGCTTCTCGGAATATTTCCTCAATCGGTCGGTCGGCTCCTGATTGAACCTGCAGTGCTTGCCGTCACTGTCGGTACAGGCTCAATAGACCTGCCGTTGTGGCCGGGACTCAAACTGCCACTGTTTTTGAGCCTGGCCGGCATCGTCGCCGGAGCCGTGCTCTACCGGTTCAACGACCAGGTGCGAAGAAGGGCCGCGGCGCTGATGCCCAAGTGGGGTCCGGAGAAGGGTTACGAGCTGGTGCTGAAATGGATGAACGCTGTCGCGGTCGCGCAGACACGTCTTCTCCAGACGGGGTATCTGCACCACTATCTCATAATCACCATGGCGACTGCCGTTGTGATTGTCGGGATCCCATTGCTGCGGAAGAATATCGACATCTGGTATCGCTGGCTCGGGCTTGGTCTGGAAGTGGGGCCGGGCGAGCTGCTGTTGGCGCTTCTTGTAGTGTTCGCGTCGATATGGGCCGTCCGTTCGAAGACGATCCTGGGTGCCGTTGCGGCGATGGGTGCAGCCGGCTACGGGGTTGCAACGATATACATGGTCTTCAGTGCCCCCGATCTGGCCATGACTCAATTCCTGATCGAATCTCTGACCGTAATCCTCTTCGTGCTTGTATTTCACAGGTTCCCAGGCTTTCAACGGCTCAGCTCGGCGCGCTCGCGCGCTTTCGACGGAGCGATCGCCATTGCCGGCGGCCTCATGGTGACACTGCTTGTCGTTATGGCTGCAGGAACCGAATTGGCCGGTCCGGTTTCGGAATACTTCGTCAGAGCGTCCGTTCCGGAGGCTCATGGAAGGAACATCGTTAACGTAATCCTGGTTGATTTTCGTGCGCTGGACACCATGGGTGAAACGACCGTGCTCGGTATCGCCGCCATAGGCGTTTACGCGCTGCTCAAGTCGAAGAGAGTGAAAACCAGAGGGAGCAGACAGAAATGAAGTCGTTGATACTGCATACGGCAATCCGGATTGTCATGCCCTTGCTTCTGTTCTTTTCGGTGTTCCTTCTGGTCCGCGGCCACAATCGGCCGGGTGGCGGGTTCGTGGCGGGCCTGGTGGCAGCGGCGTCATGGGCATTGTACGCCGTGGCCCACGATGCTCCGGCGGCACGGCAAGCTTTCCGGATAGACCCTAGAGTGTTGATCGGGGTCGGCTTGGGAGTCATTCTGCTGAGCGGAGTGGCCGGCCTTCTCGCCGGCCGCCCCTTTCTTGCCGGGATGTGGCTGAACCCTGAGTTCGCCGCATCCGGAGAGGTTGTGGTCGGAACGCCTCTGATATTCGACACGGGCGTATATCTCGCTGTCGTCGGCGTCGTACTGACCATCATATTCGTCCTCGAGGAGGAGTAGCATGCAGGTCGTTCTGGCTGTCGTTATAGGAGTTCTCTTTTCAAGCGGAATCTACATGATGCTCCGTCGAAATCTGCTGAAGCTGCTGATCGGGCTCGGACTGCTCAGTCATTCGATCAACCTGCTGATATTTGCTTCGGCCAGGCTCATGCGAGGCCGCCCTCCCATAGTTGACACGGAGGGAATCAGCACGAGCGGGTACGCCGACCCGTTGCCGCAGGCGCTGATCCTGACGGCGATCGTGATAAGTTTCGGCGTAACCGCATTTGCCGTCGGGCTGGCGCACCGGACGCACAAGCTGGTTGGTGCGGACGACCTCGACAGGATCAGCGAAACGGAAAGACTATGACCGACCTGCTGCTTGTCTTTCCCGTCCTGGTTCCAATGCTGACGGCTGTCCTGGCCCTGCTGGCCTACAGGTCTCTGCACGGGCAGAGAACGGTCAGCATGGTCGGCGCGGCGCTCGTGTTTGCAGCCGATATAGCACTGCTGATCGAGGTGGTGCGCAATGGCATTGCTGCAACCCGGATCGGAAACTGGCCGGCGCCGTACGGGATCACGTTTGTTGCAGACGAATTCAGCGCCCTGATGCTTGCCCTGACCGGATTGATCGGCTTTGCCGTCGCGCTCTATTCACTCGCCGGTATCGAGCGCGAGAGCGAAGCTTTCGGCTACCATCCGGTTTACCACTTCCTCCTCATGGGAGTCTCGGGAGCTTTTCTGACCGGAGACCTGTTCAATCTCTACGTCTGGTTTGAAGTGATGCTCGTAGCCTCTTTCGTGCTGATGGCGCTGGGCGGCGAAAGAAGGCAGATGCAGGGCGCGATAAAGTACGTGGCTCTCAACCTGATCTCTTCCATATTGTTTCTTGCAGCCGTCGGGATCCTCTACGGAATGGCCGGAACACTGAACATGGCAGACCTCGCCAGCAAATTCTCCGTGTCTGACTCTGAATACTCACGCTCGGTGCTCAGAACCACCTCGATGCTCTTCATAGTCGCATTCGGGATAAAGGCTGCCGCCTTCCCGCTCTTTTTCTGGCTTCCGGCTTCATACCATCTGCCGGCCCCGGCTGTTTCGGCCCTCTTCGCAGGACTTCTTACCAAGGTCGGGGTCTATGCCCTGATCCGCGTCTTCACCCTCATTTTTGTTCAGGATACCGGGTATACCCACACCGTCATACTGGTGATCGCAGGTCTTACAATGGCGACGGGGGTGCTTGGCGCCGTCTCACAGAATGAATTCAGGCGCATCCTGTCTTTCCATATCGTGAGCCAGATTGGATATATGATTATGGGACTCGGCTTGTTTACGCCTCTCGGACTGGCCGCGTCGGTTTTCTACATTGCGCACCATATAATCGTAAAGACCAACCTGTTTCTCGTGAGCGGAGCGGTTGAACGGATCGGCCATTCCTCTGACCTCAAAGTCCTCGGAGGTTTGTACCGGGCAAGACCCGAGCTGTCGATGCTGTTTCTTGTGCCTGCGTTGTCGCTCGCGGGCCTGCCTCCCCTTTCCGGTTTTTTCGCAAAGCTCGGCCTCGTGAAAGCCGGACTCATCCAGGAACAGTACCTGATTGTCGGCGTGGCTCTCGCGGTATCGCTTTTGACTCTCTTTTCGATGATGAAGATCTGGAATGAAGCTTTCTGGAAGGCTAAACCCGAACGGGCCGGCATGCTGGCCTATTCGGATGTGCACCTGCGATACCAGCTGACCCCGATAGGTCTGCTCGCGGCAGTGACGTTGTCGATAGGAATTCTGGCAGGACCGGTTTTCGGCTTTGCGGAACGCGCCGGAAACCAGCTGTTTCAGCCCGCCGACTACATCAGGGTGGTGCTCGGAGGAGTCCGATGAATCTGCTGGTGCTGAATCTATGCCTCGCTCTTGTGTGGGTGCTGCTGACCGGAACCCTGACGCTGCTGAATCTGATCATAGGATTCGGGATCGGCTATTTCGTTCTCCTGATGCTCAGGAACGTATTCCCCCGTGCCCGGTATTTCAGGACGGTGCCCTACCTTATCGAATTCCTGCTCTACTTCGCATGGGAACTCCTGCTGGCAAACCTGCGCGTCGCCATAGATGTCCTGACGCCACGGCACCGGATGCATCCGCGCGTCCTTGCACTTCCACTCGATGTCAAAACCGATGAAGGAATCACCCTGCTTGCAAATCTTATTACCCTTACCCCCGGCAGCGTCAGCCTGGATGTCTCTTCCGATCGGACGGTGATGTATCTGCATGTGATGTACGCGTCAGACCCGGAACTCGTGCGCAGGACCATAAAGGAAGGGCTGGAGCGGCGGGTCATCCGGCTTTTGCGTGGAATTGAAAGAAGGTGACTCGATGTTTGGGACCGCACTCCTTGGCATGCTGGGACTGGCGATCATGCTCGGATTCGTAAGGCTGGCCAGAGGGCCGAGCCTGCCCGACCGCGCCGTCGCGCTCGATTTCATTGCGAGCCTGGTTGTAGGATTCACGGGGGTCTTCGCCGTTGTCGTGGATGCCCCCGTGTTCCTTGACCTTGGACTGGTCCTCGCTCTGGTAGGTTTTCTGGGCACTGTTGCGTTCGCTCGCTACATCGAAAAGGGAGGGCCGCCATGGTACAAATCCTGAGCTTCAGTCTCCTTGCAGCAGGAGTTGCGTTAATGTTGATCGCCGCCGTAGGGGTGGTGCGCTTTCCGGACCTTTTTATGCGCATCCACTGCAGCGCGAAATCTCCATCCCTCGGTGTGGGACTAATCATGCTGGGCGCGGCGCTCTATTTCGATGACATAACCGTCTCCTCGAAAGCCGCCGTCATAGTCATGTTCATCATGGTAACCTCCCCGGTCGGAGCACATGTTCTGGCAAGGGCGGCATACTTTGCCGGTGTTCCGCTGTGGAGGGAGACGCTGAGCGACGAGCTGCGCGATCACTATGATCTGAAGACCCATGAATTGGGCCGTCCCGGAGCGACTCCGGCTCGACGGCCGCGCCCGCCGCAACCGGACCTCTAGCCTCGGGTCCGCCTCGCTGAAATCCGCAGGCCCATGCCCGCAATCAGTAGCCCGACGCCTGCAAGCGCTATGAGCGGCAAACGGCTGCCGGTCCTCGGGAGCTGGCGTATCATGGCCGACTGTGCGGGAATCTGCTCGTCCATGAGTAAGCCCTCCTGGGCCTCTCGTGCCGCCTCCTCCTGGCGCTCTCTCAACAGCCGCAAATAATCGCTTTCCTCAGTATCGGTGTGCTGTGCGATCACAACCGGTTCAGGCTCTCTCGGATTGAATTCCACCGGGGTCGGTTCGGCAAGTCTGGTCGGAATCTCGATTGCCGCGAAATCCGTTTCGAAATCTGTTCTTGCAAGCTGGTTCGGTTTCGGCAGAGGTTTTCCGTAGACAAACTCATGTCCGTACGTGCGGTCCCGGAAAAACCATTTCTTGATCGCAGGCGGTGCTCCGGCTCCCCTCTCTTCGAGAACGATCGAGGTATCGTCGTTCGGATTTGACCTGTAGCTCGGCCGGGTCATGACCGTCGCGTACACCTTGCGCTCGTCCTGGCTGAGAATCTGGACCGTGTTCCTGTCGACCGTAAAATCCGCAATCTTGAACACATACGTCCCCGCCTGCAGAACCGTGCCCGGTATCTCAACCGGCTGATTGAATGTCAGAACCGTCTTCTGATTCCGCTCGCCCCCCTCCGCATCCGGAAGCATCGATACTGTTGATACCACGCAACCCAAAACAAGAACTGTTACAAATCTCTTCATAAAACCACTCCTTTTTGCTGATTTTGAATCCGTTCTCCGATCAGATTTCCCAAATCCTAACACTATTTGGAAAAATCATGAGATTGGATTTCATAGTTGTCAAGCGTCGGCGCAGCGGTTGCTGAATTCGTTCCGCTCCACCCGGCGCCATCGCGGGGTATCGTGGATGGCATTAAAGGTCCGTGCTTTCAACATATTGACGGAAATGGGGTGGAACATCTACCATGTCTGCCATGACGCATCATTACAGCCCCACCACCGGCATCGCCGAGGTGGACAAGGCGATAGGGGGAGTGCTCTCAGGCGATAATCTGGTATGGGAGATCGATTCCGGGGTCGCCGGCGATCATTTCATATCCAGCTTCGTTACTGCCTGTGAAAAGGGAGGCGTTCCGATCGTCTACGTCAGTTTCAACCGCTCGCCTCAGACCATCGCATCGAAATACGCGCGGCTCATGTCTCCGGGGCGTTTTTCGCTCATCGATTGTTTCTCGTCGGGAAAAGGGAACTCCGACGAGATGTTTCTGAAGTTTTTCGACAACCCCGCGCGCAATGCCGTCCATGCCCCGATCCATATAGCCGATCCGGCCGACCCGGCGCGGCTCGAGCAGGCCCTGATCGAGGCGGGGACGCGCAACGGCGAGTCAGCCAATTACGTGTTCGATTCCCTTACCGGGATGCTCGATCTCTGGGGTGACGAAAACCGCGTTGTCCGTCTGTTCGGGCACCTGTGCCCGCGGCTTTATGACCTGTCGGCGCTTGCGTTCTGGCTGATTGAAACCGAAGCTCACAGCGAAGTCTTTCTTGCCAAGGTGCGTCACATAACGCAGGTAATTATCGACGTCTCGCTTTCGGGCGGGCAGCCCGCGCTGACGGTGCACAAAGCTTCGGGCAGAAGCGCCGCCATCGGCGTGCCGCAGCCGCTGGATCTCGAGACGGGGAGAGCGTCACAGGAGGCGGATCCGGCAAAAATCCGGAACATCGATGTGCTGACGCGGCGGGGAGAGGAACTCAGGCGCAGTTACCGCGTCGACAGCATTGTCGGCGGCAGCGCCGCCATACGCCGTCTCCTCGGAGTTGCGGCAACCGCCGCGCGTTCCCGCTCATCGGTCCTGATTACCGGTGAAACCGGCACGGGGAAGGAACTGATCGCCAACGTCGTGCATTACAACAGCGATCGTGCGGCCGGTCCCCTCGTGAAGGTGAACTGCGGCGCATTGCCTGAAAGCCTGCTCGAGACGGAACTGTTCGGACACGTCAAAGGTGCCTTCACCGGTGCGGTGCGGGACTACGAAGGCAGATTCCGCGCGGCCGACGGGGGTACGCTCTTCCTCGACGAGGTCAGCGATATGAGCCCGCGGCTGCAGGTAAAGCTGCTGCGCGCCCTCCAGGAGCGACGCTTCGAGCCGGTCGGCTCGACCAGGACCGTCACAGTTGATGTCAGAATAGTAGCGGCCACCGGGCGCGACCTCCGGTCTGAAATCCGGGCGGGCAGATTCCGGCACGATCTCTACTACCGCCTGAACGTTATCCCCATACACCTTCCACCGCTCCGGGAGCGCCCCGAAGACATTCCGCTTCTCGTCGGGCACTTCCTCGAGAAATACAACCGTGAAGCGGCGCGCAATGTCACCAGAATCCCCCGCAAGGTCATGGATGCTTTGCTTGCCTATTCCTGGCCGGGCAACGTCCGGGAACTCGAAAACTGCATCGAGCGGGCCGTCGTGATGAGTCCCGACGATACCGTCTCGTTTGAACTCCTTCCTGGGGAGATCCGGGAGAACCATCCGGACGTCTTTGCCGTCGCCGTCGCAGACACCGGCGAACCCCAGGAGGATCTGCGGCAGGCCGTCATACGGTTCCTCAGTTCGAGGCAGAAGCTTTCGGGCGTCCGTGACGCAATCCTGGAAACCGTCGAGGAAGCGCTCCTTCGCCACCTCATCGACGGCGGGCGCTACAGCCAGCGCGAACTCGCCGACCTGCTCGCCATGAGCCGCGTGACTCTGCGTAAGAAGCTCGATCGTTACGGCCTTTCCTGATCTCGACTTCATCTGCTGGTACAGATTCTATTCCGATGTAAACAATGAGAGCCACTCGTGTGTCTGGATCCACCCCGGATTGTTGAAATGCTCTTGCATAAAGTTCTTAACCTTCTGCATCCGTTGATTGAAAAAATTCATAGGTTATGTCCCTGTCATTGGCACGTCCTTTGCTTATTAGCATGACCTGACACTGATTTGAAAAAGAGGGGACGTGATGCCTATGGCTGTGTCATCCAAGTACCGCGGACTCTGCGAGACCTGTGATCACGATGCCGGCTGCACTCTGAAGCGGAGTTCCAGGCTGGAGATCATCCACTGCGAGCAATTCTCCACTCAACCCGTGACAGGGGCGTCGTGCAGTGCAGACGAAAAGGATGCGGCTGCTCCGCACCTCCCGGTTACGAGCTTCCGTCCTGATTTCAGGAATTCACATTAATGAGATGCGGGAGGGAGAATGGACGGTTCCGCTGATATTACGATGTTTGTATGTGCCAATTGTGCGCGGCCCGGTGTGAAGGCCATGGCGGCTGCCGGGATGCGCCCTCTCATTCCGGACTTCCATCTTCCGGGGCAGGTGGAACAAGTCGTGGTCCCCTGCACCGGGAGGCTTCAGCCGGAACACGTGCTGCGTGCCTTTGAGACCGGCTCCAGCATTGTGTCGGTGGTCGCCTGCAGTGAGGAAAACTGCCACCATGCCGAAGGCAGCCGGCGATGTTCCCTGCGGGTTGAATATGTCCAGTCTATCCTGCGCGAAATCGGCCTCGGCGACGGCCGGCTGGTCTTCTTGCGGCTGCCAGGTTCTGCGGCAGAGGATCTGCAGGTTTCCGCAGGCAAGGGAAGTTCCTTTTCACCGGGGGCGCTCGAGGCCCGGATCGTCACCCTCCGCGACCGGATAGTGGAGGCTTTCAACGCGTATCCGAACAATCCCCTGTTGTGCTGCAGTGCTGCGCAAGGCGGGAACAATGAATAGATTCGGCCAGAGCCTGCTGTCCGGGAGGATGATAACGACTGCAGAAGTCCTGGCTCCCGCCGGCGCCGACCCCGCTGCTCTCCGGGCCCTTTCGCTCTCAGTCCCTTCGTTCCTGGATGCAGTGATTGTCGCGGATAATCCCGATCGCATCCGCAGTTCGGCGTTTTCGGCGGCGGTTGAGCTCTCCAGGCGGAAGGCTGCAGGCGTGATCCTGTCCATGACGACGCGCGACCGCAACCGTCTGGCGCTGATGAGCGATGCTCTCGGCGCCGCAGCGCTGGGAGTCGAAGGAATCCTTTGTATGAGCGGAAGACACGGTTCCATTGATATCTGTCCCGAGGCGGCCGCCGCCGGCGACTTCGATTCCATTCAGTTGGTGCAGGCCATGAAGAGGATGGTCCTCGACGGGGCTGACCCGAAGTCAAAGAAGAAGGCACCCGCGCTGAATCTGCAGATCGGTGCAACGGTGCATCCGTACCTGCGGCCGCTGCAGCTGAACCTGATGTGCGTCCGGAAGAAGATCTCGGTCGGGGCCGACTTCCTCGTGACACAGGCGGTATTCGATACGGAGGAATTTGAAAGCTGGATGGCGGCTCTGCGGAGAAGAGGCTTGGACAAGCGGACCGCAATCATCGCGAGCGTGCTGCCGCTGAGCTCTGGCGAGCACGTCCGGGCGCTGCAGCGAAGCCGTATGTACGGTCCGATCGGCGATGACATCGTTGACCGGATCAGTGCAGCGCCGGATCCCGCTGCCGAAGGGCTTTCGATTGCGGCGGAAATCGCCAACATCCTGAGAGGAATCCGCGGGGTGCGCGGCATTCATGTCATCGGCGGCGGCTGCGGTTTGGTTCCGCCGGAGATGTTCAGTGAGAAGGCCGGCTGGAAGTCTGAAGATCGAGGGAGTGTAAATGCCTGAACGCTATCGCATCAATGTTGTTCCTGCTCCGGGAAGATTCCACCGTATCGGGAAGTTCGGAGCAATCGACTGGAGGGAAGACTGCTCCCGCTGCGCGGAATGTGTAAAACTCCGCTGCTGCTTTGACGTCCACAGGCACGAAACGGTGCACAACCGCGATTCGCTGGCTTCTGTCCATACCCTGTACGAGTGCAAGGCGTGCTTTTCCTGTGTTCAGGGCTGCACCAAGGGACTGCTGGCCCTGTCGGTCAATCCGGAGTTTCTCGAGATGGGAGACGATTGCTGGAGGCCCGACGTGATCTTCACTACCTGGGTCCAGGCCGACACCGGCAAAATCCCCGTATCGGGTGCGGGCTACCGCGGTGCATTTCACGGACCGGGATTCGACTCCATCTGGACCGACATGTCCGAGATCGTCCGGCCTACACGTGACGGGATCCACGGCCGCGAGTATATTTCGACTTCCGTCGATATCGGGCCCAAGCCGATGAGGCTCACGTTTTCGCCGGACGGGGAAATCCTTTCCGGTGCGCTGAATCTGCTCGAAGTGCAGATGCCGGTTATTCTCGATGCTCCCGCATGGCCGATCAGCGAAACCGCCCTGGCGCGGGCGCGTGCCGGCGCTGCCGGTGAACTGAAGACCATTGCGGCAATGTCCGCGCGCGAAGCGGCAACGGTGTCTCCTGAACTTTTGCACTGCGTAGCGCCGATCTTCTCGAGCTACGATATCCGCCATCGTCCGGACCTCATAGAGTCTGTCCGGAAGATGGCCTTCCTGATCGACTCTCCGGATATTCTGGAATCCGCTGAAGCCATCCTGCAGGTCAAGCCCGAAGCGATTATATCCGTCCGGATAAATCTGGAGCCCGGCAGCGTCGAACGGATTCTGGAACTCTCGCGCCGCGGGCTGAAAGTCTTTCATCTGTGCGCGGACCGGCACGGGCGCGAGCGTGGGGAGGCGGGGAAGCCCGGACGGCACATCAAGGATGCGCTGCGCGCGATTCACGGCCGTATCGTCGACGAGAGGATGCGGGATGAAATCACCCTGATCGTTTCAGGAGGAATAGCGCTGGCCGAGCACATGGCCAAAGCCATCATCTGCGGCGCGGATCTCGTGGCGGTTGATACGGCTCTGCTTGTGGCTCTCGGCTGCCGCGTCTGCCGGAATTCGCACGCGTTCTATCCCGAAGTGCAGCAGGAGGGCTCGCCGCATGGCGCATGCCCGGCGGGAATCGAATCTGTCGACAGCGCCTACGCTGCCCGCCGGATGGTTAATCTCATGGGCGCCTGGCACAACCAGCTGATCGAAGTTCTCGGCGCGATGGGAATTCGGGAAGTGCGGCGTCTTCGCGGTGAAACAGGGCGAGCGATTTTCATGGAAGAAATCGAACAGGAAGCATTCGGCGATCTGCTCCTGGTCTCTGATGAAAGGGCGACTGTATGAACACGAACATTGCTTCTCTTATCAATCCTTGTATCCCGGTTCCGGGAGAGGACCCGCGAGAAACGGTATCGAGAGAAGTCCGGCCGGTGCCCGACCGCTACAGGAATTCAATAGGGAAGTACCGGATCGTCCGGCTGGCGGACTGCGTTTCCTGCGGCCGCTGCGAGGAAGTATGCGGATATGGCGTGCACACGAAACCGGAAGGCTACGCATTGATGACGCGGCCGCGCGACCATCTGTGCATCGGCCCGGCCTGCTCTGAACACGGCCGCAGCTGCCTTGACGAATGTCCCCGGAAGGCCCTGCGGATGCGGTTGAATCCCAATCTGGAGTGCCTCGGGGATCCGCGCTGGACCGCGGACCTGATTCTTGCAACCTGGTATCAGGCCGGCACCGGCCGAATTCCGCCGCCTCACCTGGAATATCGGCATGGCGCTTCGGGAGGAGGGTTCGACCGGATCCGCTTCAGGTTCGAGATGGAAAGATCCTGCCGGCCTGTTGAACCGGAGATTCCGGATCCGGATACCGGGCTCGATCTCAACCGGCGCGGCGACGGCAGGCCGCAGATCCACATCGACATACCCGTCTACGGGGGAGGGATGAGTTTTGGATCGGTGAGCCTCAACACGATAGTCGCCAAAGCCCGCGCCGCCACGGCCTGGAACAGCTTCAGCTGCACCGGGGAAGGCGGGTATCCGGAGCAACTCCAGCCATATGACGATCACATGATCACGCAGGTGGCGACCGGTCTGTTCGGCGTTTCGGAAGAGACCATCAAGCGGGTCAGGATAGTGGAATTCAAATATGCCCAGGGAGCAAAGCCCGGTCTTGGGGGACACCTTCTCGGAGACAAGAACACTCCGGTGGTGGCGCGTATGCGTGGAGCGGTGCCCGGGACCGCTCTGTTCAGCCCATTTCCTTTCCACAGCGTCTACAGCGTGGAAGATCACAAGAAGCACCTTGACTGGATCAAGGAAGTCAATCCCGACTGCCTCGTCAGCGTGAAGGTTTCCACGCCGACGGACGTCGACATGGTAGCGGTGGGAAGCTACTATGCCGGTGCGCACATCATTCACCTCGACGGCAGCTACGGCGGCACGGGCGCGGCGCCCGACATCGCGAAAAAGAACATCGCAATGCCGATCGAATACGCCATTCCAAAAGTTCACAAATTCCTGGGCGCTGAAGGGATCCGCCACAGGATCACCCTGATCGCCTCCGGGGGAATCAGGACGGCCTATGACGCCCTCAAGGCGATTGCTCTCGGGGCGGACGGCGTCGTGATCGGGACGGCTGAGATGATCGCGCTCGGTTGTGTCCGTTGTGCCTGCTGCGAAAGCGGTCGCGGATGCCCGCGCGGGATTGCGTCCACCGATCCTGAACTTGTCACGCTTATGGACCTCGAGTGGGCGGCCCAGAGGCTGATCAACCTGCACAACGCCTGGCGGGCACAGATGGTAGCAGTCCTGAAAACACTGGGAATGAATTCGATTCGAGAGCTTCGCGGCCGCGCCGACGTCCTCTGCCATCTCGCCTCCTATGAACACCGGCGGCCGCCGGGCGAAAACGGCCATCCGTTCGCACATCGGATCGAGATGCTTCTGAAGAGATAACACGGAGATTGCGGGCTGGAATGAATACTATTGAGAAGCTGCTGGCGACGCGTTCACAGGTATATCCATGCAAGGAGCCGCCTCCGGTGTCCAAGGATGCGGAGGAGGGAGGATGCGGTGTTATCGGTGCCGCCTGCACCGTCCCGCTTGCAGGACGGGTCATATACGAGCCGTCACTGCAGATGCAGAACCGAGGCAACGGCAAGGGCGGAGGTATTGCGGCGGCGGGGCTTTCCCCGGACCAGATGGGGGTGCCGCGCGATATCCTGAGGAGTCACTACCTGATCCAGATCGCGTTACTCGATCCTGCCTGTCATCCGGAACTCGAGCGACGTTTTATAATTCCGTATTTCGATATTGCAGCATCGACACGGCAACCACACATAGACGATTACCGGGATATTCCCGGTCTTGAAGTGCGGCCGCCCGAGGTGCACCGGTACACGGTGCGCGTCAAGCCACAGGTGCTGGGGGAATTTGCGGAGCGGACCGGGCTGGGAGATCTGTCGCCGCGCGACCTGGAAGACGAATTCGTCTGGCGGAATTCCTTCCGGCTGAATGATGAATACTATGCTTCGCTCGGCGATAAGCGTGCATTTGTGCTTTCACACGGGAGAGATCTGCTGGTATTCAAGCTGGTCGGCTATGCGGAACAGAACGTCGTGTATTACCGGCTGGAGGACTTCAGGGCGCACGCCTGGATTGCCCACCAGCGCTATCCGACGAAAGGACGGGTGTGGCACCCGGGAGGCGCGCATCCTTTCGTCGGCGTCAACGAAGCCCTTGTGCACAACGGAGATTTTGCAAACTACCATTCCGTCTGCGAGTACCTTCGGCAAAGGAATATACGCCAGCAGTTTCTTACCGACACGGAGGTCTCGGCTCAGCTGTTCGACCTCTGGGACCGTGTGTACAAATACCCGCTCGAGTACATAATTGAAGCGCTCGCCCCTACAACCGAACTGGACTTTGACAGACTGCCGAAGGAGAAACAGGCCATCTACCGGCAGATTCAGGCGACCCACATCCACGCTTCGCCCGATGGGCCCTGGTTCTTCATCATCGCGCGCAGCAGGCCGGACGAAAACCGGGTTCAGCTGCTGGGCATCACCGACACTTCGATGCTGCGGCCACAGGTTTTCGCCCTTTCGGGTGACGGCGATGTCAGGATCGGCCTGATCTGCTCGGAAAAACAGGGGATCGACGCCACACTGATGAGCCTGGCAAAGGAGGATATGCGGTTCTGCCCCGTGGCCGACAAGTACTGGAACGCGCGCGGCGGATCGAGCACTGACGGCGGAGCGTTCATATTTACCGTCGAATCGGGAAACAACGGGGACCGGTCGCTTTCGTGTACAGACAAGTTCGGGCATGAAGTCAGGCTTGATTGCGGCACGGTCCGTTGTGATGTGCCCGCAGGCGAGAGTGCGCCGCAGGAGCTTGTCAGCTATTGGCTGCTGAAGGGAAACGTCGAGGCCCTTTTCAATCACGCGCTTGACCTGTCGTCGTGGCCTCCGGCGGGGCTGGTGCAATTCTGCCGCATGGTGCTGCAGGTAGCCGCAAGCGCAAAATCAACGAAGCCGGTACACGCCGCAATACGGCTTCTGTCGATGCTTCGCGACAGGCACTTTTATACCGGCGACAAGCGGCGGGCGACCGTGCTGTCGGTAGTGGACAGAATGCTGGAAGAACTGTTCGACCGGGCCCCGCTGTTCGGAGAAGCCGCTGTCCTCTGCTGGAGAAGAATCACCGTTGAGACGCGCGACAGGCTCACCGTGCCGCGTGCGAGTGATGAGATCCTGGTGATCGATGCGCAGGGATTTCCGCCCGAAGGAGATGAATGTGATGCCGTGCTCCTGTGCAGGGCATACCATCTGGGGTGGCGGCGCTTCATCGTCTACCGGCTTCGCGGGCACCGGTTTCACGGCTCCGGCCTCGGTCCCGATACCGGAGATGTGCGGATCGATCTTTACGGATCTTCCGGCGACTATGCCGCCAGCGGCATGGACGGCCTGCAGATGTACATACACGGCAATGCCCAGGATCAAGTCGCTCAGATTGCCAGGAGCGGAAAGCTGGTGATCTATGGCGACGTCGGCCAGACATTCATGTACGGCGCAAAAGGTGGAGAAGTATTCGTGCTGGGAAATGCGGCGGGCCGGCCTCTGATCAATGCCGTCGGATCGCCGCGCGTCGTCATCAACGGAACCTGCCTGGATTTTCTTGCTGAATCGTTCATGGCAGGCGACCCGCTGGCAGGTGGAGGCTTCGTTATTCTCAACGGCGTCGAATTCGACGGACGAGGCCGGATGATCTTTCAACCGACACCTTACCCCGGCGGCAATATTTTCTCACTGGCCAGCGGCGGCGCCATCTACATCCGCGATCCACACCATTTGCTGGTCGAGCAGCAGCTGAACGGGGGAGAGCTCTCGGACCTTGAAGACCCGGACTGGGAGCTGATACACCCATATCTTATTGAAAATGAACGGCTCTTCGGCATTCGCGTCAGCGAACTCCTCACCGTGGACGGCAGCAGGCGCGAACCGCGGGAGGTGTACCGCAGAGTGAGTGCAGCCGGGCTTTCCAGAAAGAGAGTGATGAATTATGATAGTCGCTTCCCCGAAATCGATCACCGAGTTGAAAAGCATTATTGAAGGGCACAGGAAGGTTCTGTTTGTCGGATGCGGCACGTGCGTAACCGTGTGCCTTGCGGGAGGGGAGCGGGAAGTGAGCATAAGCTCGTATGCCATCAGGATGGCGCGTCGACTCGACCGCAACCCGGTGGAGATTTTGCAGATAACGATTGAGCGTCAATGTGACAACGAATTTTTGAAGGAGCTTGCGGCGCCGGCGTCCGAGGCTGAAGCGATAGTCTCGTTCGGCTGTGGTGCGGGGGTGCAGGCGATAGCGGAACGATTTCCGGGAAAGCCCGTTTACGCGGCGCTCAACACGCAGTTCCTCGGCGTCCTCGAACAGCAGGCGGTGTGGACGGAAAAGTGCATGGGATGCGGCGACTGCATGCTGGCACATTTCGGCGGCATCTGCCCGGTGACCCGTTGTGCAAAACGGCTCCTCAACGGCCCCTGCGGCGGTTCGACTGAAACCAGGTGCGAGGTGGATCCCGACAGGCCCTGTGCCTGGCAGCTCATTTATGAAAGATTGAAAAGCATAGGCCAGCTTGGGCGCCTTGAAGAAGTGGTGCCGCCGAAAGACTGGAGCACAGCCTGGTACGGTGGTGCCAGAAAAATCGTGCGCAGAGAACATCAGGTCTGACCATTGACCCGGAGGGCACGTTTTGCTCCGTGCCCTCCGCGGCAGAAATGAACCTCGTTAATCCGTGCTGTAGGCGACCTCGCCATGTTGCGACAGGTCGAGACCCAGCTCTTCCTCCTCGGGTGTTACACGAAGCCCCATAGTCCAGTCAATTACCTTCAGCAGGACGATTGACATGACGAAGCCCCAGACGGCCGTTGCTATTACGGCTGCAAGCTGAATGAGGACGAGTTTCGGATTCCCGTACAGCAAGCCGTTTGCGCCGGCCGGATTGATGAAGGTCTGGGCGAAGACTCCGGTAGCGATGGCGCCGAAAATTCCTCCGACCCCGTGGCAGGCGAATACATCGAGCGTGTCATCGAGTCCGGTGCGGTCGAGCAGTACGACCGTGAAGCTGCAGATCATTCCCACAAGCACGCCCATCACGAGCGCGGCAGTGGAATCGACGAAACCGGCGGCAGGGGTAATTGCCACAAGCCCGCACACCGCGCCGGTTGCGGCGCCGGTTGCGGAAGGCTTGCCCCAGAGAGTCCAGTCGACTGCCATCCAGCTCAGGGCTGCAAAGGCGGCTGCGATGTTGGTCGTAACCAGCGCGTTCACCGCCACTGCGTTCATCGACAGAGCGCTCCCCGCATTGAAACCGAACCATCCGAACCACAGCAGCGCCGCCCCGAGAATCACAAAAGGAACATTGCTCGGCCGTCCCGCATGGTGTCCCCCGTTGCGCCGGCCGATGACCATGGCCGATCCGAGCGCCGAGACTCCGGCGAGTACGTGCACGACCGTTCCGCCCGCAAAATCGAGCGCGCCGAGATCTCTCAGCCAGCCTCCTGCTCCCCAGACCCAGTGCGCCGCCGGAGCATAGACGATTGTCGTCCACAGGACGATGAAGACGATCAGGGAGCGGAAGCGGATCCGCTCGGCAAACGCTCCAATGATCAGCGCCGGAGTTATGGCCGCGAATTTGAGCTGGAAGAAGAAGAACAGCGATCCCGGTATCGTCTCGGCGTAAACTCCATCCGGAGCAGCCCCGACCCCGTGCAGGAAAACGTGCTTCAGCTTTCCTACAAAGCCTCCCAGACTCGGGCCGAACGCGAGGCTATATCCCCACATAGTCCAGACGGCAGTCGAAATCGCGAATATGATCAGGCATTGCATGATCGTAGAAACGATATTCTTCTGCCGTACCAGTCCTCCGTAAAAGAAGCCGAGGGCCGGAGTCATAAGCATCACGAGCGCCGCCGCGATCGATACCCAGGCGGAATCCGCCTGATTGAGATTTCCGGTGTCTCCACTGGTTGCAACGGTGCCGGAACGGGCAAGGAGACTCAAGAAAGCCGCCAGAAGAACAAAAACCGCACAGAGTGAAATCATCTTTTTCTTCACGTCACATCTCCTTTCAAGTCGGCTTGGAAGGATTGCAACAGGCGTGCCACGATGCGAAGAATGTGCGAAGGGAAATGTGTCGGAACGGGCAACCGGCCTGTCCCGGTTGAAGTTGCGGCCGCAGCGGAAAGTGAAAGCGCGATGGTTCGCGGGAAGAATCACGCCTACATAATTGTAGGATGGCGTCTTGAAAGGTACAAAAACGGCACCCGGGTATAGTCCTGAACCTTCTAATGCTGAACGGCTGAGTGCAGGGTTCGGGTGCCGGTCTTCATTTCGTATGCCGTTTGAATCAGGCCATGGAACAGCGGGGCCGGATGTTCCAGTTTCGAGGTGAGCTCGGGATGGTACTGGCAGCCCAGGAAGTAAGGATGCTCGGGCAGTTCCATGACCTGCATGATTCTGCCGCTCGAGTCGTGGCCCGAGAAGACCATCCCTGCCGCTTCCAGGCGGGGAATGTAGTCGGGATTGACTTCATAGCGGTGGCGGAAGCGCTCGCGGATCCTGTGGTTCCTGTAAAGAGCCGATGCGCGCGAGCCTTCCTTCAGCGCAACATCCTGGCCACCCAGCCGCATCGTGCCTCCTTTTTGGGTGATGCCGATCTGGTCGGGAAGGATGCAGATCACCGGATCGGCGACGTCAGCGCCGTTTTCAGCAGCCTCCATGGTGTGGGCGCCGGGGAGGCCGACCACGTTGCGTGCAAATTCGACCACGGCCAGCTGCATGCCGTAGCAGATACCCAGGAAAGGGATGCCGTTTTCGCGGCAGTAACGTATAACCTCGATCTTCCCTTCGATCCCTCTTGTGCCGAATCCTCCGGGCACGATGACTGCGTCCACCCTGCTCATGAACTCAGGACAGGAAGTCTTGTTGCGTTCGAGTTCCATGGTGTCGAGCCAGTCGATTTCCACCTTTACGTTGACGTGGGCGCCGCTGTGCCGTAGCGCCTCGATGACGCTGGCATAGGAATCGTGCAGATTCGTGTACTTGCCGCAGATAGCCACCCGTATGACCGGGCCGGTCGGAGAGAGCAGCCTGTGGACGAGTTCGCGCCATTCCATCAGCTGCGGAGGAGAATAGATGGTAAGCCTTTTGTGGACGATTTCCGTCAGGCCTTCTTCTTCGAAAACCAGGGGAAGCTGGTATACCGAGGGCACGTCGACGCCGGAAATCACCGCGCTCTTGTCGATGTTGCAGAACAGGGCGATCTTCTGTTTGATCTTTTCCGTCAGGCGTTCGGCGCAGCGGCCGATGATGACATCCGGACGAATGCCGCGCTCGTTGAGAAGCTTGACCGACTGCTGCGTCGGTTTCGATTTCTGCTCTTCCACGCCGGCCGGCATCGGGACATAGGTCAGGTGAACAAACAGAACGTTCTGCTCCCCCACTTCCTGGCGCAGCTGGCGCACGGCTTCGAGGTACAGCTCGTTTTCCATATCGCCGACCGTTCCGCCGATTTCGATCAGCCCTATGTCGGTCTGCAGGCGTCCGGGGATCTCGTAGAGCCAGTCCTTGATGACATCGGTAACGTGCGGGATCAGCTGGACCGTCTGACCGAGGTAATAGCCCTCGCGTTCCTGCTCGAGGATAGTCTTATAGACCTTCCCCATCGTGAGATTCCATTCGAAGGGGCAGTTGACCCCTAAGAAACGCTCGTAATGGCCGAAGTCCATGTCGACCTCGCCGCCGTCATCCAGCACGAACACTTCGCCATGCTCGATCGGATTCATTGTTCCCGGGTCGGTGTTGAGGTATCCGTCGCACTTGATGGGGACGACACTCAGGCGGGAATTCAGGAGTTTGCCGATCGAAGCCGCCGCGATACCTTTTCCCAGCCCTGAGATGACGCCGCCGGTCACCACGATGTACTTGGTGTGGTTACGCGCCCAGTCGATTGCTTCCTTCCATTCACGGCCGCGCTTGAGTGCCGTAACCGCGGTCGTATCGGGTTGTTCGGCGAGGAATTCCTCCAGATCTTTCAGCCCGATGCGGTATTGGCCGCGATTGCCGACCTTGATCGAGCGCAACTCGTTGGATCTCACCCACCGGCGCACTGTGCTTACCGACACCTTCAGACGCTCGGCTACATCCTCCAGTGTTAACAGCTGTTCGTCACCATTCATAGCGCAGATACCGTTCAATGATTATCAATATTGATCAATGCTACCCCCACTCTACTCCCACTCTGATTTGGAAGCAAGATCCCTCTCCGTGCGCGATATGGATCTTTGCGTGGATCTTCAAATACAATTCTGTAATAAAGGTCCGCATCAACAAACAAAAGTGTAAGGACGCCGGCTGGGCAGGTTTTCGGCGCATGCAGGTAACTTATTGAAACGAAAGCTTGTAAGGCGTGAAAAGGTGACGTCGCCTCTTTCTGGCAGACTTCTTGCAGTCATCAAGTCCGAAATTGTGGAGAAGGTGAGATAAACCTTAATTATTGAAAGGGAATGAATCAATGAGCAGCTCCAGATTGAATGCCGTGGCAGCGGTGACAAACTACAAGCCGATTGAAAAGGCTCTTAATTTCTCGGAAACGCCGTCGAAGGATCTGTTCGGCATCAACGTGTTCAGCGATTCCGTGATGAGGGAGCGGCTGCCCAAAGCCGTATACAAGGCGTTGCGGCGCACGATCGATAATGGAGAAAAGCTGGACATGTCGGTCGCAGATGCCGTCGCGGTGGCGATGCGGGACTGGGCCATCGAAAACGGGGCGACGCATTACGCCCACGTCTTTTATCCTTTGACCGGCCAGACCGCCGAAAAGCATGACAGCTTTCTCGAGCCGAACGGAAACGGCGGAGTACTGGCGGAGTTCTCGGCGAGGCAGCTTATTCAGGGCGAGCCTGATGCTTCGAGTTTTCCGTCCGGGGGACTCCGGGCCACCTTCGAAGCGCGCGGCTACACGGCGTGGGACGTGACCAGCCCGGCATTCATTCTGGAGAATCCCAACGGCACGACGCTCTGCATACCGACGGCGTTCTGTTCGTGGACGGGAGAAGCGCTCGACAAGAAGGTTCCGCTGCTTCGCTCTATGCAGGCGCTCAATACGACGGCTCGGAGGGTCCTCAAACTCTTCGGCCACACGAATCCGGGACTGGTGTTTTCGACAGCCGGGTGTGAACAGGAATACTTTCTGATCGACCGGAACTTCTTTTTTGCCCGGCCGGATCTCATCAATGCCTCGAGGACGCTCTTTGGCGCCAAGCCTCCCAAAGGGCAGGAGCTGGAAGATCAGTACTTCGGTGCGATTCCCGAGCGTGTTCTGGCCTGTATGCTCGAGACGGAGCGCGAACTCTACAAGCTCGGCGTGCCGGTCAAGACCCGGCACAACGAGGTGGCGCCGGGGCAGTATGAAATGGCGCCCGTTTTTGAGAATGCGAACCTGGCTACGGACCATCAGTACCTGACCATGACGGTGCTCCAGAGAGTGGCGCAGAAGTATGGAATGGCATGTCTGCTGCACGAGAAGCCGTTTGCCGGGATCAACGGCTCGGGTAAGCACCTGAACTGGTCGATCGGGACTCGTGAGATGAATCTCCTCGAACCGGGAAGTACGCCGCACAGCAACATGCAGTTTTTGGTGTTCTGTGCCGCGGCCATCCGGGCGGTCCATCTTCATGGAGATCTGCTGCGAGCGACCGTGGCGCATGCGGGCAACGATCACCGGCTCGGAGCCAACGAGGCTCCTCCTGCGATAATTTCGGTGTACCTCGGAGAGCAGCTCACCGAGATTTTCGAACAGCTGGCCAACGGAGGTGCCAGGAGCTCACGGGCACCGGGATTCCTCAATGTCGGGGTAGACACGCTGCCGCCGCTCCCGAAGGACGCCGGTGACCGCAACCGCACAAGCCCTTTCGCTTTCACAGGAAATAAGTTCGAATTCCGTGCCGTTGGAGCCAGCCAGTCGGTGGCCGGTCCGCTCGTCGTGCTCAACACGATCATGGCGGATTCGCTGAACTACATCGCTACGCAGCTGGAGAAGCGAATAGACGGCGACCCGGGAAAGCTCAACAGCGCCGTGCAGGATGTGCTCAGAGAGCTCGTCCGGGAGCACAAGTCGGTGATCTTCAACGGTGACAATTATTCAGAAGCCTGGCACGCAGAAGCCGTGAAGCGCGATCTGCCGAATCTCCGCAATGCGGTGGATGCTCTTCCCGTGTTGCTGAGCGAGAAGAATGTCACCCTGATGTCGCGGTACTCCGTTCTTTCCCCTCGTGAGATGGAAAGCCGCTACGAGATCTACATGGAGCGCTACATAAAAGACGTGACGGTGGAGGCGAGACTGACACTCGAAATTGCCAGGACGACAATCTTTCCTGCGACCGTCAAATACCAGCATCAGCTCGCTTCGGCGGCCCTGGCTTTGAAACAGCTGGGTAAGGATCCATGCCTGACCGTCCTTGACGAAGTCACCGGACTTGCCAGAAACCTGCAGGACGCCATTGTGGTGCTGGAGAAGACGCTCGAAACTCGCTCCGACGGCTCGACACTCGATCATGCGACGCATGTTCGGGACCACCTGATCCCCGCAATGGGAAGGGTGCGTGAAGTGGCCGACAGGCTCGAGTGCGTCGTTTCGGACGAATTCTGGCCGCTGCCGACTTATCAGGAGATGTTGTTCATAAAATAAGTTCCAAGCCGCCGAGGCCATCTCGCGAAAGCAGGGATGACCCCGGCGGCACCGATTTTCAAGAGATATGGCCGGGCGGGTTCCCGGGTGCTACACTTTCATCAAACCGTTCCCCCCTCTGCTGCAGTTGAGCATCCTCATAATCTTATCTTCAGGAAGGAGGAACGCCCGTGAAAGCTGTAGTCTACAAAGAGCCGTTCAGGGTGGCCGTCGAAAAAGTGGCCGATCCCAAAATCGAGCATCCAAACGATGTGATTGTGAAGATTACGTCCACCGCCATCTGCGGTTCGGACCTTCATATGTATGAGGGCCGCACTGCGGCCGATCCGGGAATCGTGTTCGGTCACGAGAACCTCGGAATCGTTGAAGAGACCGGGAAAGGGGTGAACTGCATCAGGAAGGGCGACCGCGTGGTGATGCCGTTCAATGTCGCCTGCGGATTCTGCAAGAATTGTGAAAAGGGGTACACGGGATTCTGCCTCACCGTCAACGAAGGATTTGCCGGGGGCGCCTACGGTTATGTCGCAATGGGGCCATACCGGGGAGGGCAGGCCGAGTATCTTCGGGTGCCGTATGCCGACTTCAACTGCCTGAAACTCCCTCCCGGCACTGATCACGAGAAGGATTTTGCACTTCTGGCCGACGTTTTTCCGACCGGCTATCATGGCTGCGAAATGGCCGATGTCCGTCCAGGCGATTCTGTCGCTGTCTACGGAGCCGGGCCGGTCGGCTTGATGGCCGCGTATTCGGCCCTGCTTCGAGGCGCTTCGAAAGTATTCTGCGTGGACCGTATACCTGAAAGGCTGGAGGCCGCCAAGGCCATGGGCGCCATTCCGGTGGACTTCTCGAAAGGAGATCCGGTCCGGCAGATCAAGGATCAGACGCACGGCGAGGGGACCGACAAAGGTGTTGATGCC